>Ga0116210_1000461_pt1 | contig 40618 bp, 35 predicted proteins | sample TshhotsprinmetaG_FD_94483 | JGI IMG/M metagenome (GOLD analysis project Ga0116210, IMG submission 94483) | Hot spring microbial communities from South Africa to study Microbial Dark Matter (Phase II) - Tshipise hot spring metaG | ecosystem: Environmental > Aquatic > Thermal springs > Hot... | reverse complement strand
TAGACCTCGTCGCGCACCACCGCGGCGCTGATCGGCAGCGTCCCGCCGGAGAGCGCCTTGCCGAGGCAGACGATGTCCGGCGTCACGTCCGCGTGTTCGAACGCGAACCACCGTCCCGTCCTGCCGAAGCCGGTGGCGATTTCGTCAACGATCAGGAGCGCGCCCTCGTGCCGCGCGAGGTCCGAGAGCGCGGCGAGGTAGCCGGCCGGATACATCCTCATGCCGGCCGCGCCCTGGCAGAGGGGCTCGACGACGACGGCGGCGACGCGGCCCCGCCGGGAGGCGAAGGCGTCGCGCGCCGCCGCCACGCAGCGGTCAAGGTCCCGGCCGCCGTACGGCACCGGCAGGCGCACGGCGGGGCGGACCACCGGCCGGAACGGCGCATGAAATCCCTCGAGAAATCCCAGACCCACCGCCGCCAGCGTGTCGCCGTGGTAGGCGTTCTCCAGCGCCAACAGCTCGGTCCGCTCCGTGACGCCGCGGTTGACGTGGAACTGCAGCGCGATCTTGACCGCCGCTTCGACTGCGCTGGCGCCGTCGGAGGCGAAATGGACGTGCACGCGCGGCTCGGGCATTCGGCACGCCAGCCGCGCCGCCAGCTCGGCGGCGCGGGGGTGGATGAGCCCCCCGAGGATGCAGTGGTCCAGCTCGGCGGCCTGCCGGCGGATGGCTTCGACGACGGCGGGGTGGCCGTGGCCAAGGGCGCATGCCCACCACGAAGCGATCGCGTCGAGCCAGCGGCGGCCGTCGGCGTCCACCAGCCAGGGCCCCTCGCCGGCCACAATGACGGGGAGCCCCTCATCGACGGCGGAGGCCGGCGTGTAAGGATGCCACAGATGGGCGCGGGCGAGTTCACGGAGCGCGTTCGCGGAGTCGGATACAGCAGGGTTCATCGCGGCCGACAGTCTGGCCGAGGGGCGGCACGGTTCCAAGCCTTTCTTGCCTCAGGAGGGCGGCAAGGCATCCCGCATCCACGTCTCCAGCGCCGTCCGGACGACATCGGCCGTGACGGCGGCGCGGCGGAGCACCTCGGGGATCCGGGTGAAGTCAAACATCGGGATGTCGCGCAGGCCGAAGGTGACCAGCAGGTCCGGCGATCGGACCCGCATTTTCTCCGCGAGGATCGCGCCATGGCTGATGTCGAAGGCGCCAAGGACGGCCTCGAGCATGGCGGGGGAGCGTCGCCCGTGCGGTGGCCGGCGGCCGCCGCCGACGTGAACCGCGAGGATACGGTCGCAGCGGTCAAACAGCAGGTCGTAGGGTACGAGGTTCACGACGCCGCCGTCGACGAGAACCCGCCCGGCATGTTCCACCGGCGAAAGGACGCCGGGGACGGCCATGCTCGCCTGCAGGGCGGGCAGCAGGGGGCCCGATTCGAAAACGACCGCCTCGGCGGCCCAGAAATCGGCGGCGACGACGCGCAACGGGATGGCGAGTTCTTCGAAGGTCTCCGCACGGATTTCTTCCGCCAGCAGGCCGAGGACGCGGTCCGCGCGCAGCAGGCCGCCGCGGCGGACGTCGGGGCGGATGGCGCGCAGCCACACGGCCAGCGCCGCCCGCCGTCGCACGAGCCGCCGCCACGAGGCGTCGAGGGGCATGGCGCGCGCACGGATCAGGCGTCGGATGTCGCGCCCCGATCGTCCGTTTGCGTAGAGAGCGCCGACGATGGCGCCCATGCTGGTGCCGGCGATCGCGACAGGACGCACGCCCGCGGTGTCGAGGGCCTCGAGGACAGCCACATGAGCCAGCCCGCGCACGCCGCCGCCGCCCAGGGCCAGGCCGAGCCTCATCGCCGGGGATTCCTCACCCGTACCGGCCCTCGATGCACTCGGCCGTCCCCGGGCCGCGGGGCGCCATGAACAGGTCCTCCGTGCGCCGGTGCTCGACGATCTCCCCCAACAGCATGAAGACGCACTCGTCGCTCGCCCGCCGCGCCTGGGCCATGTTGTGGGTCACGATGGCGATAGTATACCGCGACCGCAGCGAGAACATCAACTCCTCGATCGCACGCGTGCCCTCGGCGTCCAGCGCGCTGCACGGTTCGTCCATCCGGGACCGCCATCGCAGTACCAGCGCGGCGGCGTTCACGAGCAGCACGGCCGCCAGCGGGTCGCGGCACGCCGAGCCGGAGTCCACGAACAGCACACGGAACACGCCGGAGTGCGGATGGCGCGCCGGCTCGCCGGTGCACATGTAGAGCACTTCCAGACAGATGTTGCGCGCCTGGTCCGAGATCCGCTCGAACCGCAGCGCCACCACCATCAACGCCCCAAGCACCTCGAACGGAAGGCGCTGGTCCTGGTAGAGTCGGACGAGATCACGTCTGATTCGGCTTTTCAGATCGTCTACCGCGTCCTCTGCCCGGATGGTCCGCCTCGCCAGCGCCGTGTCCTGGCGCACAAACGCATCCACGGCATCGCGGAGCATCTGGACGGACAACTCGGCGATTTCGACGTACCGCTCCAGCGGCAGTTCCGTCGCCTCGCCGATGAGCTTCAGCGCCTGCCGCGCGATGCTCTCCACAGAGTCGCCGATCCGCTCCAACTCGAGGTTGATCTGGATCGCGCTGTACACCATCCACAGGGGACCCGCGACCGGCTGCTGGCGCACGAGAAACTCCAGGCACAGGCGGTCGATCTCCACCTCCGGCTCGTCGATGCGTTAGTCTCGGGGAATCACGGCAAACGCGAGCTGCCGGTCGCGTTCCGGCAACGCCCGGTAGGCGCGCCGAATCGCATAATGTGTCGGCTAAATCTCGCTCACCCCGGCTCCTTCCCCCGACCCCGACCGGCCGCGACTCCGCCCGCGGCCCGTCCATCGTGCCGCCCGATCATTGCAGCCAACCGAATCCGCACCGTTCCCTAACCCCGCCATAATCCGCCGCCACGTCCGACGCGGAACGCGGAGGACGCGCCCGCACACGGGGCATGCAAAAAGGGGACAGGGCCGGGCGGAGGAACGCCCGGCGTGCCGCGCGCGGGATAACCCGCTCAGGACGCGGCGCGCGGCCCGACGGACTGCGCTCAGATCTCGATCATCGCCTTCAGCACGCCGTCGCGCAGACCGGCGACCAACTCGAAGGCCTCGGCGGTCCGCTCGAAGGGGAACCGATGGGTGACCATGAATTTCGGGCGGACGCGCCGCTCTGCGATCATGTCCAGCGCCAACTCCGCGCAGTGCGCCTGACGACGTACATTCTGGATGCGCAGTTCCTTGCGGCGCGCGACGTCGATCGCCACCGAGATCCGGTCTTCGGACGGGATGCCGATGATCGACAAAACGCCGCCGGGGCCGAGCCATCGGACCGCCTGGTCCACGGCGGACTGTTGTCCGCAACACTCGAAGACCACGTCCAGTCCCTCTGGCACACGGGGCGGCAGATCGGTGTCCGCTTCCTCTGGCAGGCTGGCCCACTCCGCCCCCGCCCGCCGGACGGCTTCGACCCGTTCGGGGATCCGATCGGTCGCGTAGATGGCGGCGGCTCCCTCCTCCCGGGCGGCCAGCGCGACGCACAGGCCGATTGGACCGCTGCCGAGCACCGCCACGCGCCGGTCGCGCACCGGCCCCGACTGCCGCACCGCGTAGACAGCGATCGCCAGCGGCTCCGACAGCGCGCCCTCCTCCTCGTCCACCCCCGGCGGCAGCGGCAGACAGTTGCGCTCGGGCATCACAACGTACTCGCACAGACACCCCTCGAGCTGGCCCGGACATCCGAGGAATTTCAGGTTCCGGCAGGTGTTCGGGCGGCCGGCGCGGCACTGGTCGCACGCGCCGCACCAGACCGCCGGTTCGATGGCGACGCGGTCGCCAGGGCGCACGGCACGCACGGCGGGGCCGGTGGCCGCGACCACGCCGGCGCATTCGTGTCCAACGGCAAAGGGGTACGCCACCACCTGGCTGCCGATCCGGCCGTCCGTGTAATAGTGGATGTCGGAGCCGCACACGCCGACCCTCGTGATCCGCACGAGCACGTCGTCCGGCGCGCGCGGCGTGGGGGCGGCCGCCTCCTGCATCTCCATTCGCCGAATCCCGGTCAGCCGCAGAATCCTCATGGGATCTCCCCGTTCCCGGGCGGGCCGACGGGATACCGGAGGGCGCCGCCGAGGTCAAGGCCGAGGGTGCGGCCGAGTCCGCGGATCCGAAACACGACGCACTCGGCGCAATGGCCCGGCTCCTCGTCCACGCACGGCTTGCCGGGATAGAGCTGGTAGTCGCGCCGGCGAGGAGCCGGCGTGCTGTTGGGCATGAAGACGTCCGCCCCGCGCTGCAGAGCGAGGTCGCGGCCGCGGCCGGGAAAGGCGGCGTCGAAGGCCGTCGTCGCGGGGATGCGCGCCCGGGGATGCGCCAGCCGCAGCGCGGCGAGCGCGACGAAGAACATTTCCGGATCTTTGGCCCAGGCATTGCGTTCGCCGCCCAGCGGCGTGTCCGGATGCGGAAGAAACGGCCCTATGCCCACCATGTCGAGGTCGAGCCGACGGCAGAGGAGGATGTTGTCAGCCAGCGTGTCCAGCGTCTCGCCGGGGAGGCCGATCATGAACCCGCTACCCACCTCCACGCCGAGGTCGCGCAAGTCCTCGAGGCACCGGAGGCGATCGGCCAGTGTGCAGTCGGGATGCAGCCGGGCGAACAGCGCGGGGTCGGAGGTCTCGAATCGCAGGAGGTAGCGGTCCATCCCGCACTCCCGCCAATGGGCGTAGACCTCGCGCGGCCGGTTGCCGACGGAGACGGTGACCGCCAGCGGGGTTTCCTGCTTGATCCGGCGGATCGTCGCGCCCAGCTCCCGGTCGCCAACCTCGGAGGGCGCCTCGCCGGCCTGCAGCACGATCGTCATCTGGCCCCAACCGGCCATGCGGCGGGCCACCTCGAGAATCTCATCGGCCGAGATGCGGTACCGCCGGACGGCCCGGTTCGAGCGCCGGATGCCGCAATAGAGGCAGTCGTTGGCGCACACGTTGGAGAACTCGACGATGCCGCGCAGATGCACCGCTTCGCCACACCATCGGCGCCGGACATCGTCGGCACGACGGTACAGACCGCTCCGCTCCGCCGCGGGGGTGTCGAGCCACGCCAGCACCTCGGCCCTCGTCGGCGACGGAGGAGGGGCGACGAGCCGGGTCACGAGACCGCCCTCCGGTAGTCGGTCCGGCGCGACCGCTCCGCGACGGCCGCGGGCCGGGTGTCGCAGGCAATGGCGCCGGGGGGAAACAGCCGGCCGAGCGCCGCCAGCAGGGCACGCGACGGCCGGACGCGGCAGGCCGCGCTAACGTCCACTGCTACCCGCCGATGCGACCACTCGGACGCATCCAACCAGAAGCGGACCGGACAGCGCCCCGCATGGGACCGGAGCGTGTCCAGGAGATCGGCCTGCCATTCGACGTCGGCGAGGTGCTCCGGCGCCCACTGGAGGCAGAGGCGGACAACGAGTCGTGCGAGGGCGTCGTCCACCGACTCGACCCGGTGCCCCTCGAGGCAGGGCCTCCCGCGGTGGAGCTTGATCGCCCCCTCCATCACCACGACAGCGTCCTCGGCCAGGAGGCCAGGCGGGCAGGCGTCGAGGGCATCGGGGTAGAGGACCGCCTCGATTTCGCCCGTCTCCCCGTCGTCCAGCTGCAGCACGGCCATGTCGCGTCCCGCGGTCCTTCCGCCGCGCACCTTCAGGCGCTGGACCCCGGCCACGGCGGCGCAGACGCGGACGGCCGCCCCGTCTGCGGACGGCGGCCGGCTGAGGTAGAGGTCCCGGGGCCACCTCAGGGCGGCAACCTCGAACCGGACCTCGTCGGTCGGATGGCCCGCCAGCGTGAACCCCAGCGTGGCCCGTTCGGCCGCGAGGATCTCGGCCGGGCTCCACGCGGGCACGTCGGGCCAGCGCCGTGGCGCGGCGGCTTCCTCGTCGGCGAAGAGGGCCATCTGGCCGCGCGCCCGGTCGGCGGCGACGGCGTTGGCGGAAGCCAGCGCCGCGTCGAGGACGGCCAACATCTGGGCGCGATGGCCGATGCCACACCGGTCGAAGGCGCCGCAGCGGATCAGCGCCTCGATCGTCGAGCGATTCACGGCCCGGCGGTCCACCGCGGCACAGAAATGGAACAGGTCGCGGAACCCTCCCTCCGCCTCGCGGGCCGACAGGATCGCGGCAACGGCGGCCTCCCCCACCCCCTTGATCGCCGCCAGGCCGAACCGGATGGCGCCGTCGTCGTCGACCGTGAAATTGACGCCGCTGACATTGACGTCCGGCGGCAAGATGCGCTGGCCGCCCTTGCGGGCCGCGGCCATGTACTGGCCCAGCTTGTCGAGGTCGTCTCTCTCGAAGCTCAGCGTGGCGGCCCAGAACTCGGCGGGATGGTGGCATTTGAACCACGCCGTCTGGTACGCAACGATCGCGTAGCCGGTGGAGTGCGCCTTGTTGAACCCGTAGCCGGCGAAGCCCTTGATCAGCGCAAACAGCCGCCGGGCCTCGTCGGCGGGAATTCCGTGGGCCGCGGCCCCGGCGACGAAGTCGGGCATCGCCTTGTCGAACTCGGCGGCCTTTTTCTTCGAGATGGCCTTGATCAGGCTCAACGCCCGGCTCAGCGGGAAGTTCCCCAGCCGGTGCAACACCTGCATGACCTGCTCCTGGTAGACCATGATTCCGTAGGTCTCGGCCAGCAGGTCGTCCACCAGCGGATGCACTTTCGGCACCGGCTGGCGTCCGTGCTTGCGCGCGCAGTAGTCCGCGATGAACTGCATCGGGCCGGGACGGTACATCGCGTTGGCCGCGATGAGGTCCTCGATCCGGGTGGGCTGCATGTCCACCAGCACCCGGCGCATCCCGGCGGACTCGAACTGGAAGATCCCATCCACGTCGCCGCGGCGGAAGACATCATAGACCTTGTCGTCGTCCAGCGAGAGCGCGTTGGGGTCGCGGTCCACGCCGGTGCGCTGCCGCACCAGCTCGCGCGCGCGCTGGATCACGCTCAGGGTTTTCAGCCCCAGCAGGTCCATCTTCATCAGCCCGACCTTTTCACAGGTCGGATGGTCCCACTGGGTCATCACCTCCGGTCGGCCGGCCTGACGGCAGAGAGGGACGATGTCCTCGAGCGGCTGGTCGCAAATCACGACGCCCGCGGCGTGGACCCCAGCATGGCGAGGTTTGCCTTCCAGCTCCCGCGCCTTGTCGAGCAGGGCCCGTACCTCGGGGTCCTCTTGATAGGCCCGCGCCAGTTCGGGGGAGTAAAGGTTCTCTTCCTCGTCGCCGGCCTCGGCAAGCCCGAGCACGCGATCCAGCGTGGCCTTCGGACTCTCCGGCACCAACGCCGCCAGTCGGTCCACGCGGTCAAGTGGCCAGCCCTTCACCCGGCCGAGGTCGCGGATCACGGCCCTCGGCTTCAGCGTGCCGTACGTGATGATCTGGGCGACGTGCCGGTAGCGCTGCCGCACGTACTGAAGCACCGTCTCCCGCCCCACCTGGCACAGGTCGATGTCGACGTCCGGATCCTCCTTCCGCTGCGGATCGGTGAACCGCTCGAAAATCAGGCCGTAGCGGATCGGGTCCACGTGGGCGATGCCGAGCGCGTAGCCCAGCAGCGTTGCCACCCCGCTGCCGCGCGGCGAGGCCGGGATGTCGTGCTCGCGAGCGTAGCGGACGATGTCGTGGATGATCAGGAAATAGGAGCTGTAGCCCTTGTCCGCGATCACCCGAAGCTCCCGTTCCAGCCGCTCGCGGTACTCCGGCAGCGGCTCCCGGCCCTCGAACCGCCGGGCCAGGCCCTCGAACGCGATCCTTCGAAGGTAGTCGTCGGGCGTGGAGCCGTCCGGGGGGTCGAACCGAGGCAGATGCCGCGTCTGCAGGTCCAGCGTCACGTCGCACATCTCGGCGATGCGCAGCGTGTTGGTCACCGCCTCCGGCCAGGCCTTCAGCGCCTCGGCCATCTCGTCCGGCGTCTTGAGGTACAGCTCCTCGGGGTGGTGCAACGCATCGGGGTCGTCCGCATGGCGATTGGTGGAGATGCAGGTCAGCAGAAAATGCGCCTCCTTGTCATCGCGGTGAAGGAAATGGACGTCGTTGGTGCCGACCAGTCCCACGCCCAACCACTTCGCCAGCTCCACCAGGTCGGGGTTGATCCGCGTCTGGTCTTCCACGCCCTGGTTCTGGATTTCGATGAAGAACCGTTCCGGCCCGAAGATGTCGCGGTAGACGCCGCCGATCCTGCGCGCCTCGTCCAGCCGCCCCCGCAACAGCGCGGAGGGGATCTGGCCGCTCAGGCAGGCCGACGTGCAAACCAGACCCTCGTGATGCCGGGCGAGCAGCTCGAGGTCGATCCGCGGCTTGTAGTAGAAGCCCTCGAGGTACGCCAGCGTGCTCAGGCGCATCAGGTTTTGCCACCCTCGGCCGTTCATCGCCAGCAACACGAGGTGCGCGGCGACGTCCTTCATCCCCCCACCGGTCTCGCGCCGGCCGCGGGGGGCGATGTAGGCCTCCATCCCCAGGATCGGCTTGATCCCCGCCGCCCGCGCGGCGAGGTAAAACGAGACCGCACCGAAGAGATTTCCGTGATCCGTCAGCGCCAGCGCCCGTTGCCCGGTCTCCGCCGCCCGGCGGGTCAGCCGCACCACGTTGTTGCCGCCGTCGAGCAGCGAATAGTCGGAATGGACGTGCAGGTGAACGAACTCGGCCATCGCCGGAAATTCTCCCGCCGCGGGTCGCGGCTCCGAAAACTATACGCCGTCCGCCGACCGCGGCCAACGCCCGCCGACATTTCCCCTTCCGCGCCGGTGCCGGCCTCCGCCCAGACGCGTCCGGATCGGCGGCCCCATCCGCGGAGGAGGGCAAGCCGCCGCCACTCCGGACCGCGCAGAGCACCACCCGCGGCCCTCGACGCATGTCCCCGCGGGCGTCGGAGACCGCGTCTTTCTTATGGTAGAGTGGAACGAAGCGAGGGTCTGCCATGACGATCCCTGGCGGTGTTCGGCGGATCTGTGCGGCCGCTGCGGCGTGGGCGGCCATCGCCGCGCCGGCCGCGGGCGGCGAACCCCGACGGGGCGATGTCGTCTTCGAGACCGGATTCGAGGAACCTGTGCCTCTCGTCGGGTGATCCGGTACGGCTGACATCCACGAGGAACCTGGTGGTGGCCGTGTGGCGCGCATCGAACGCCGGACGGACTCCGCGTCGGCGGCCATGGTGTTCCGCCCTCTGCCGCTGAACGCCGTGCGCGGTTGTGCGATTGCATGCTCCGCGCGAATACGCGCGCACGGGGTTTCCGAACCGCCGCGGCCGTGTGGAACGGCATCAAGTGCATGGTGGTCATCTCCGGCCCGTCGGGCCGGCAGTGGCCGCAGGCCCGCGTGGACACGGGTACGTTCGATTGGCGGCCGGTTCAGTTCGCCGTCCGCATTCCGTCGAACGCGGTGGAAGTGTCCGTGGGATTCGGGCTGGAGGCGGTGACCGGCCGCGTGGATCTCGACGACATCCGCATCACGGTGGCGAGGACACCGCCGTCCGACATCCCCTCCCCCGCGCCGACGAGGCACCGAGGCCATGACCTGCCCCGCTTGCGGGGTGCCATGGTTTCCCCTCGCAGCCTGCGGGAATCCGACCTGGCGACCCTGGGCAGCGAGTGGAACGCCAACCTCGTCCGCTGGCAGCTGGTCCGGTCCCTCCGCCCCGGCGACAGCGTCCAGCTCGACGAGTGGGACCGGTGGCTCGAAGAGGAACTCCGGCGGCTGGACGCCATGCTCCCGGCGCTGAAACGCCACGGTCTTCTCGTGGCCCTCGACCTACACTCCCCGCCGGGTGGGCGTGGCACCGAGGGCTGGTATTCGGGCTCCGCCGCGGGACTGTTCTCCGACGCGGCGTGCCAGGACCGCTTTGTCCGGGCGTGGGAGCACATGGCCCGCCGCTACAAAGGCTGCGAAGTGATGTGGGGCTTCGACCTCGCCAATGAACCGGTGGAGGACGCATGGACCGGCGACGTGGACGACTGGCGTGAGCTAGCCGGCCGAGCGGCGAGGGCGATCCGCGCCATCGACCCCGACCGCACGCTGATCGTCGAGCCGCCCGAATGGGGCGGGCCCGACGCCCTGCGCCGGTTCCTTCCCCTACATGTCTCGAACGTGGTGTACAGCGTTCACTTGTATCTACCCCACGAGTTCACCCACCAGGGTGTTGACCACCCCGCCGCCCCCCTCCGGAACCCCGGTGTCGTCGGGACAAAGCACTGGGACAAAGCCGCGCTGCGGGCCGCGCTCGAACCGGTCGTCGAGTTTCAGAAGACCTGGAACGTGCACATCTACATCGGCGAGTTTTCGGCCGTCCGGTGGGCGCCCGACGGCAGCGCCGGCCGCTACCTGAAGGACCTCATCGAGATCATGGAGGAACTTGGGTGGGACTGGACCTATCACGCCTTTCGCGAGTGGGACGGCTGGAGCGTGGAACACGACGAGGATCGGTCGAACCGGGCGCCGTCGCCCGTGCCGACGGACCGGGAAAAGCTCCTGCGGGAATGGTTTGGCCGAAATCAAAAGCCCGCATGGCGCGGCTGATCCTCCTTCGGCCTGCTCGCACATCGATCCGACTCCCTGCCGCGACCCGCGTCCGTTATCCTGGAGCGTGATGTTCGACCTGATGGGTTATCTGGCAGAACAGCGGGCGAAGGTGGACGCCGAACTCGACCGGCGGCTGCCGACGGCTGCCGAGCGCCCGGCGCGTTTGCACGAGGCGATGCGGTACAGCGTCTTCGCGGGTGGCAAACGCCTTCGCCCGATCCTATGCCTGGCCTCCACCGAGGCGGCCGGCGGCGCCGCGGACGCGGCGCTGGCCGCCGCCGCCGCAATCGAGTGCCTTCACACCTACACCCTGATCCACGACGATCTGCCGGCGATGGATGACGACGATCTCCGCCGCGGACGCCCGACCTCCCACAAGGTGTTCGGCGAGGCCAACGCGATTCTCGCGGGCGACTGTCTGCTGACGTTGGCCTTCGAGATCCTTGCGGACACGCCCCAGTCCGGGCCGCTCGCGGCCGAGCTCGCCCGCGCCGCGGGCAGCCGCGGCGTCGCCGGCGGCCAGTACGAGGACCTGGCCGCGGAGGGCGCGCCGCCCGATCCGGATCGCGTCCGCTACATTCACGAGCACAAAACCGCTCGGTTGATCGAGGCCGCTTGCCGGATGGGTGGCATCTGCGCCGGGGCCGGCGGGGCGGAGCTGCGCGCCCTGGACGACTACGGGCGTTCGGCGGGACTGGCGTTTCAAATCGCCGACGACATCCTCAACGCCACCGCTACCGCCGAGCAACTGGGCAAGGCCGCCGGCAGCGACGCCAAGCGCGGAAAGATGACCTGGGTGGCATGGCGCGGCCTGGACGGCGCGCGGGCCGACGCCGCCGAACTGGTCCTTCAGGCGCAACGGGCGCTGGACAAGCTGCCCGGCCCGACGGAACCGCTGCACGCGATCGCCGAGTTCATTGTGCGGCGGGAGGCGTAGCGCCGCCGCCGTCAATCCCCAGCCGGCGCAGCTTCATGCCCGGCACGGGCAGCGGAATCTGGCTGACCACCACCCGTTCGCCCGCGGCCAGGCCGGACTCGACGATGACGCTCTCCGGCAGCCGCCGGAGGATGGTCACCGGCCGGATCTCGAGCACGTCCTGCGCGTTCATGATCCAAAGGCGGTCGCCCTCTCGAACCGCGTCGCGCGGGATCTCGAACACCCCGCGCATCGGCCGCCCTTCGATCTCGACCTCCACATAGGCCCCCAGCGCGAGAGCGACCTCCTCCGGTGATCCACGGTCCAGCGGCCGCGCGATTTCCACCAACACCCTTGCCATCCGACCCGCCGGCTCGAGCTCGGCGAGCACGCGGTGAACGCGGCCGGCCCGCTCCGTGCGGCGGCCGTTGCCGTGTCGGGCGATTACCCTGGCCGCCGCGCCGTCGCGGCCGTGCTCGTCCGGGGCATCGAACCACGCCAGTTCCGACCACGGCAGCGACGCCTGCACCCAGAACGCGTCCACTGCCGCCAGCCGGGCGATGCGGGATTGGGCGCCCACCACCTGCCCTTCGTCGGCGTACTTTTCCAGCACCACCGCATCGAAGGGCACGCGGACCGCGGTGCGCTCGAGGTTGAGCCGCGCCCTCCCCAGAGCGCTTTCGGCGGCCGCCACCGCCGCCCGCGCGTACTGCAGGTGCGGTTCGCGCAGCGCCAGCGAGCGCCCGGCCTCACTCGTCGGCACTTGCCCGCCGAGCTGCTTCCACTCCTCCTCCGCCACCGCCTTTCGCCCCAGCTCCATCGCCAGATCGAACCGGGCCTTTTCCATCGCCGCCACCGCCTGGTCCACCGCCGCCTCGTAGTCACGCGGATCGATCCCCACCGCCTCCTCGCCCGCCGCCAGCCGTCCCCCGGGCTCGAGGTTCGAGTGGCGTCGGACAATCCGACCGCCGACTTCTGGGTACAGCACGACCTCGCGAGCGGGCACGATCGTCCCCATCCCGCGGATCCGCGCCGGATACACTGCCGGCGTGGCCACGAGGACATCGACTTGGGCCGACAGCGGCGGGCGAGGCCGCTCGCGGGCCCGCGGCCGGGTCCGGATCAGATAGACCGTTCCTGCCGCCGCGCCGGCCAGCATCAGCAACGGCAGCACCACTCGCAACCACCGTTTCATCCATCCGCCTCCGTCGGCGCCGCCGGGTGCGCCGGCGGGGCCAGTTCCGCCGTCCATCCCCCGCCCAGGGCCCGGTGAAGCTGAATCCGGTGTGACCACCACTGTCGCCGCGCCGACACCAGCGTCCGTTCCGCCTGCTGAAACCGGTCCAGTGCTGAGAGCACCGACAGGTATTCGGCCTGGCCGTTGATGTAGGCCACGCGCGCCTGCTCCAGCGTCCGCGCCGCGGCTGCACGCTGCTCCTCGAGGCGTCGGACAGTCTCCGCCTGGCGCCATTCCTGCACCAGCGCGTCCTCGACCTCACGCACCGCCTGCAGCACCGTTTGCCGCCATGCGAGCCAGCTCTCGTCACGCGCCGCCCGAGCTCGCTCGGCCTCCGATCGACGCCGCCCGCCGTCCAGCAACGGCCCCACCAGCGCGCCGCTAAGGTTCCAGAACCACTCGTCGAACATCCGCGACCACTCCGCCGATTGCGTCCCGGCCCCGGCGGAAAGCCTCAGCGTTGGGAGCCGGTTCGCGACAGCCGCCGCCAGCCGCTCGTCCGCGGCGCGCAAGCGCGCTTGGGCGGCGGCCACGTCCGGCCGGCGGCGGAGCAGGTCCGCCGGCAGGCCGGCGGCCGGCGTCGGTGGAGGATCGACGAGGCCCTCGGCCGGCGGCGCCGGAGCGTGGGATGGCGGGCGCCCCGCGAGGACGGCCAATTGGTGGCGAAGCACCTCGAACCGCGCCTCCACGGGCGGCACCAGCGCCGCGACGCCAGCGGCCTGCTGGCGCTGTTGGTACACGTCGAGGGCCGAGGCCAGCCCCTGCCCGAAACGATGCTCGACCAGCCGCACATACTCCCGGCTGGCAGCCAACTGTGTCTCGAGCAGGCGGCGCAGGGCGATCTGCTCGCGAAGCGCCATCCACGCCTCCGCCGTTTCCGCAGCCAGGGTCATCGCGGCCGTTTCAAGGTCAAGGCGCGTCGCAGTCCATTCCTCGGCCGCGGCCCGTATGCCGGCGGACACCCGTCCCCAAAGGTCCACCTCGTAGGCGGTGGCCAGTCCCAACGCGAACTGGCTGGCCGTGGTCGCGACCGTGCCGCGGGCCGGGATCGTGGCAACGCTGCGGCCGCGTCGGGCCGATCCCTCGACGGAGAGCGAGGGCGCCCGCTCCGCCCCGGCGGCCTCCGCGGCCCGGCGGGCCTGTTCGAGCCGTGCCCATGCCCGCGCGATCGACAGGTTGCCGGCCAGCGACCGCTCGATCCATTCGTCGAGCCCGGGATCGCCGAACGAGCGCCACCAGCGATCCGGTGCAGCGGCGCCCTCCTCCGACGAGAACGCCGGGGGCAGCACCCCCGTGGCCGGCCGGTCGGGCGCCGGCCGGTGCGCACACCCCCACAGCACGACGAACACAAGGCTGGCAGCCGCGGGTCTCACGGCCGTCGGTTCGTCATGCGCAACGGCGCGGTCGTCCGCCGGCGGCGCCACAGGCGCGTCGCCGCCCACGCCACGCCGGCGGCCAGAAGGAGGTGGGCCAGCGCCCGCGCGTCGTGGCGGGCGGTCTCGTCCGGAGGGCAGATGGGCTCGGCCGGGAACGATTTGGCGGCCTGGACGGCCGTCGTCATCCGCGCCGCTGATGGGACGGCGGGATCCCCATCTCTTCGCGGTACTTCGCCACCGTGCGGCGCGCGATGGGGACGCCCTGCTCGGCCAGGCGCCGAGCGATGGCATCGTCCGACAACGGCGAACGAAGATCCTCGGCGGCAATCATCTCCCGGATCCTCTCCTTCACCGCCCGGTTCGAAACGTCCTGCCCAGAGGCCGTGTGGTAACCGGTGGAGAAGAAGAATCGCATCGGCAGGAGCCCCTGCGGTGTGTCGAGGTACTTGCCGGCGACGGCACGGCTGACGGTGGTCTGGTGGACGGCGAGTTTAGCCGCCACCTCCGCCATCGTCAGCGGCCGCAGCCCCTCGGGCCCCCGTTCGAAGAAATCGCGCTGGCGCTCCACGATCTCGCGCGCGATCGCCGCGAGGGTGTCCTGCCGCTGATGAAGACCACGGATCAGGGCCTCGGCGGCGCGGATCTTGTCGCGAATGTACTCGCGGGTGGATTCGGGGGTGGCCGGGTCCTCCAGCAGTTTTCGGTACTGCCGGCTGATCCGCAGACGGGGGAGCCGCTCGTTGTTCAGCGTCACGACGTACCCGTCGCCCGAACGGGTGATGGTGGCGTCCGGCACCGCATCGATCGGGGGCTCGCCGAAGTCCCGGCCCGGCCGGGGGTCCAGCGTAGAGATCAGCCGCGCGGCCTCGTACACCTCGGCCACCGGCACGCCGAGCGCCTCCGCAATCTCGCGATACTTCTCGCGGGCCAGGTCGTGCAGGTGGGCGTCCACGATGCGCGCGGCCACCCCCCCCCCCAGCCCGCGGCGGGCCAGTTGGATCGCCAGGCATTCCCGAAGGTCCCGCGCAGCGATGCCGGGCGGGTCGAACTCCTGGACTTTGCGCAGCACCGCCTCGATCCGCTCCAGCGGCAGGCCGGAGGTTTCCGCCAGCTCGCCGGTCGTCACGTTCAGCAGCCCGTCGTCGTTCAGGCTGCCGATCAGCAGTTCGGCGATTTTCCGGTCGCCGGCATCGAGGTCCGACAACGCCAGCTGCCGCAGCATGTGGTCCTGCAGCGACTCCTGGCGCGTCAAGGAATCGAGCAGCCGTTGATGCCGCTTTTGCTCCTCCTCGACCGAGCGGTCGGAGCGGGACCCCGTCCATCGGTGGAGTTCCCGCCAGGCATCGTCCAGCTCCGCGAGCCTTCGAATGTCCTCGTCTCCGCCGCCCTCGTCCGGGATCGGCGTAGGCAGCTCGACCTCGATCGTCTCGTGCGGCTCCACCCTCTCCTCCAGCACCGGGTTCTGCTCGAGCTGCTGCCGCAACAGGGTCTGAAGCTCGAGCAACGGCGTCTGGAGAATCTCCAACGACTGCCGGAGCTGCGGCGCCAGGATTTGCTGGAGTCGCTGCTCCTGCGTCTGCGCGAGCGCAGGCTGGTGAACATGTGCCGCCACGCCGTCACTATACGACCGGCGGTCGGCGCGAACAATGTCACGGCGGAGCCGGCCGTCTAAGGCACGAAGACCCACGCCGGGGGACCCGGCACTTGCCTGGGTTGCCCGAGGCGCCGCGGATCCGGCGATGCGCCCCCGGGCTCGGCTCGGCCTAGGTCGAGCCCTACGGGCCTTTCGTGACCTTCTCCAAGGTCCGCATGCCGGCGCACCGCATCACGGCGTCGTCTCGGCGCCCGCCCGGCGCAGGATCTCGTCCAGGTTGACCGCCGCCCCTCCGCGGGCCCGGCTTTCGTCAGAGGCCTCCATGAACGCCAGGATCTCCAGCGTCTCACGCTCTGGAACCGGCGGCACACGCGTCCGGAAAAACTTCACGATCTCGGCCACCAGCAGGGCGTAGCCATCGTAGCCGCCGATCGGCCCTTCCCCACCATCGCCGCGCGCCAGACCACCGTACCCTTTGTTCTGGGGCGCCTGACGGAGGACCCCTGTGCGGCCGCCCTCCCACTCGCCCGTCACCTCGATACGGCCATCCGCCGTTGTCCCGCGCCGGACCGTCCGGCAGCCGGGGCCCAGCACGGTGAACAGCGCCTCCACGCCGTGGATTCCATACCAGAACAGCTCGGGGTGCGTCGGCTCGACGTAAACGGGACAAAACGTTTCGGCGTGGGCGATGCGGCCGAATTTTCCGCTACGGGCCGCCTGCGTGTCGCGGCCAAACCTCAGTGAGGAGCTGCTGAACACCGGCACGCCACGGGCGCGAGCGAGCCGAAAGATCTCCGCGGCGTCGCGCAGCGACGCGGCCATCGGTTTGTCGATGAACAGCGGTCGGCCGGCCTCGATCACGGGTCGCGCCTGCGCGAGGTGCGGACGCCCGTCCACGCTCATCAGCAGCACGCCCTCCACCTGCTCGCACAGCTCCGGAATGGAGTCCACCAGCCGCACGCCGTGGCTGGAGACCAACTCCGCCGTGAACTTCTCGACGCGGTCGCGGCTGGCGGCCAGGTCGGGGCTGCCGCCCTTGAACGCCGCGACGATCCGCGCACCAGCCACGTGGGCGGGATCGTTGGTATCGTGCAGCAACTTCGCGAAGGCGACGACGTGGGAGGTGTCCAGTCCGATCATTCCGAGCCGGAGGTCCTCCGCGGCCGCCGCCGCCAACCCCAGCGCCGCTGTCAGCGCCGGCCCAGCGGACCAAGCGATTGGTTTCATGATGACACTCTGGCCGCATTCTGCCAGAAACAGCCTTCCGCATAAAGCTGCGCCTGCGTCACGGCGAACGGCCGCCTCCGACGGCAGGTGGGTCGCCTCGCCTACCCTCCCTAACCCACGTATCGCGGTGGCGTCCTGGGAGCGCCGGCGGCCGATCCGCGGTTGCGATCTCATTGACGCCCCGCCAGCGCCACAGGTACCATGATTCCAATGGGGCAGCAGTCGCGATGCGGGTGCTTCTGGCCGGGGCGCGGGGGCAACTGGGCCGAGAATGCGAGTCGGTTCTGGCGTTTCGCCATGAACTGGTGACGGTCGATCTTCCCGAATGCGACATCACGCGGCGCGACCAGGTTGTCGCGGTGGTGCGAGCCGTCCATCCCGACGCCATCGTCAACTGCGCCGCCTACACGGCCGTGGACCGGGCGGAGACCGACCGGCAGGCCGCCCACGCGGTCAACGCAGGCGGCGCCCAGATTCTGGCGGAGCTGGCGAAGGAATGCGGGGCGTTTCTCGTGCACATCTCGACGGATTACGTCTTCGATGGGCGAAAGCCGGTCCCGCAGGGCTACGCCGAGGACGACCCGGCGGAACCCGTGAACTGGTACGGCCGCACGAAGCTGGCGGGCGAACAGGCGATCCGCGAGGTCGGACCGCGGCACGCCATCCTGCGGACGGCGTGGTTGTACGGCCGGCACGGCCGGAACTTTCCGAAGGTGGTGTTGGCCCGGGCGCTGCGGGATCCGTCGAAGCCGTTGTGGGTCGTCGCGGATCAGCACGGGTCGCCCACGTGGGCGCGCCGGCTGGCGATGCAGATCAACGCGGTCCTCCAGGAGCAACCGGAGGGGGTGTTCCACGCGGCGGGCGTCTGCCGGGCGACGTGGCACGACCTGGCCACCGAGTTCTTCCGGCGGATGGGTTTGCGGACCATCGTCGAGCCCTGCGCAACCCGAGACCAGCCGCGGCCGGCCGCCCGCCCGACCAACTCGGTCCTTCACAACGTCCGTCTGAGCGCCGCTGGCCTCGACCTCATGCGGCCGTGGTTCGAGGACCTCGAGGAGTTCGCTCGGCGCCACGGCGACGAGTTGCGCAAGGAGGCCGCGTCGGCGGCCCCATGAACTGCCTGTTGGTCACCGGCGGACTGGGCTTCATCGGATCGAACTTCATCCGCTACCTGCTCGACGAGACCGATTTCGCGGGCACGGTCGTGAACTTCGACGCGCTGACCTACGCCGCCCATCCCCGCAACCTCGACGACGTCGCGCGGCGGCACCCCGGCCGCTACCGTCTCGTCCGCGGTGACCTGCGCGACCAGGCCTGCGTTGAGCGGGCGTTCGACGAACACGGGATAGACGCCGTCTGCCACTTCGCCGCCGAGTCCCATGTGGACCGGTCGATCGCCAGCCCGGGCGACTTCATTCACACCAACGTCGTCGGAACCTACCATCTGCTCGAGGCCGCCCGGACGCGGGCCGGCCGGATCGGGCGCTTTCACCACGTCAGCACCGACGAGGTTTTTGGCGAACTGGGGGCAGAAGGTGCATTTCGGGAGGATTCGCCCTACCGCCCCAACAGCCCCTACGCCGCCTCCAAGGCCGCGGCCGACCACCTGGTGCGCGCCTATCGCCGCACCTACGGCCTGCCGGTCACCATCACCAACTGTTCCAACAACTACGGCCCGCACCAGTTCCCTGAAAAGCTGATCCCCCTGATGATCCTGCGCGCCTTGGAAGGCCAACCCCTTCCGGTCTACGGCGACGGGTTGCACGTCCGCGACTGGCTTCACGTGCGCGACCACTGCCGCGCGGTCTGGGAGGTCCTCCGTCGCGGGCGGATAGGTGAGACCTACGCGATCGGGGGACGTTGCGAACGAACCAACCTCGACGTCGTGTGGCGGATCTGCGAGCTGGCCGACCAGATGGCGCCGCCGCTGGCGGGGGGGCGCCCTCGAACGTCTCTGATCCAGTTTGTCGCCGACCGGCCCGGCCATGACCGCCGCTACGCCATGGATCCGACCCGCATCGAAACCGAACTCGGCTGGCGTCCGGACGAAACCTTCGACAGCGGGCTGGAAAAGACGGTCCGGTGGTACCTGGACAACCGCGACTGGGTCGACAGCATCCGTACCGGCGCGTACCGCAGTCTTGAGCCTCCCGCTTGAGCCGGCGGTCCGGAGCCGCCCGGGCCGGTGGGCCCGGCCGCTCAAAAACAACGGGCCCCGGCCCGAGGACACGCGTCTCCGTCGCGGGCGCAGCGCAAGCAGATCTCGTTGGGCAGCGGGCCGCCGTCAAAATACGCCTTCAGGTTGGCCGCGGTGGTCGCCGCAATCGCCTCCATCGCCTCGCGGGTGAAAAAGGCCTGGTGCGATGTGATCAGGACGTTGGGAAACGTCGTCAGGCGCGCCAGCACGTCGTCGTCAATGCCGGAGGCCGAGAAGTCCTCGAAGAAGTACCGCTCCTCCTCCTCGTACACGTCCAACCCGGCCGCGCCGATCCGCCCGCTCTTCAACCCCGCCAGGAGGGCCCGCGTGTCGATCAACTTGCCCCGCCCCGTATTGATCAGCATCACGCCACGTTTCATCCGCGCGATCGCGGCGGCGTGAATCATTCCCTGCGTCTCGGAAGTGAGAGGGCAATGGAGGGAGATGATGTCCGACTCCTCGTAGAGGCGGTCGAGGGTCACGCCCTCCACGCCGGCTGAGGTCGCCCATGCGGAGTCGAGAAACGGATCCGAAACCAGCACCCGCATGCCAAAGCCGCGGCCGATCGCGGCCATCGCCCGGCCGATCCTGCCCGCCCCCACCAGCCCCAGGGTCTTGCTGTGGAGGTCGAAACCGAGCAGACCCTGCAACGCGAAGTTGCTGTCGCGGGTGCGCAACCAGGCGCGATGCGTCTTGCGATTGAGGGTGAGGACCATCGCCATGGCGTGCTCGGCCACCGCGTGGGGGGAATAGGCCGGCACGCGGACGACATGGAGGCGGCCATGGGCGGCGCGCAGATCGACGTTGTTGAACCCCGCGCATCGAAGAGCCGCAATCCCGACGCCCATCCGCGCCAGCTCGCCCACGACCTCTGCGGAAAGGTCGTCGTGAACGAACACGCACACCGCCTGCGCCCCCTCGGCCAGGCGGACGGTCTCGGCGGAGAGGCGCGACGGAAGGTACCGCCCCTCCAATCCAGAGCGACGGAAGGCCGGGGCCAGGAAATCCCGGTCGTACGGCTTTGCGTCGAAAACCGCCACCACTGGCTGGATTGAATTGCGCACGGAGGAATATACGACGTATCACGCCACCTTCCAGCGGTCCGCAGCCCCCTCCCGAGCCCTATTCGGTCACATGGCCGTTCCGCCGACCGAGGCGCCATTTCGAAGGCGCTTCCTGCCTTCTCGAATGAAGCGGACCATGGAGCTGATTGCGGGGACGGGCAGACTTAATCTTCTTATCACCAACCTATAAAGAGTGCCTGTCCATGCTTTTGGCTCTTGGCGTCAAGCCTTGACAAGCCGCACAGGACGAACCCATTCCGGCGCGTCGATGCCGGTCTGGGTACCGTCGGGCCTTTGGCTAGTTGCGGCCGGAAATCGTTTCGACGAGCCGTTCGACATAGCCGTTGGCCCGGCCCGGAGCGCCCGGCGCCTTCAACGGCAGGCCGGCCACCTGCGGCCACAGCGGCGCCGCGATCTCGCCAAGAGCGTCCACGGCGTTCAGCGCGGCCATGGCCACATAGGGGCCGTTTTCCGCCGGCGACATCAACGGGGCCAGCGCCCCGAGCGCCGCCGCACGGTCGTCGGCGTCGCCGAACCATGCCAGCGCCTCCGCGGCCACGATCCGCACGCTCGGGGAGTCGTCGCCGAAAGCGGCACGAAGCGCCGCGCGGGCCGCCGCGACCGCCTCTGCGCCGCGGATCAGCAAACCGGTGGCGGCCCAGTACCGCACGGCGCTGTCGGCGTCCGCCAGGGCCGCACGCAATGCCGGGGCGTCGGCCGGATCGCGGCGGGCCGCCCGCTCTGCGGTCTCGAAGATCCGCGCCAGAGGATACCGCACATCATCGCGGACGAATTCGCCGATCGTCACCCCCGCGGTGGCGGCGCGGCGGTGCGCCTCAGCCTCGGGCAGAAACCCCGCGTCGCGAATTGCCAGCACGTGCTCTCGCAACGCGCGCCGGAACTCATCAAGGATGGTTTGTTGGCCAGGGTCACCAGCCAGATTGCGGGTCTCGTGGGGATCGGTCTCGGAAGTCGTACAGCTCCTCGGGCGGCTTCGGTTCCCAGAAGCGCCGTTGCGCCTCGGACGTCAACCGCCCTTGGTCGTGCAGCTCCTTCCAAACCCGCGTCGTCGGCGTTTGGAACATGTACGCGATGTGCTGGCCGTAGATGCGATGGGGCATGTAGTGCCGCAAGTAGACATACCGCTCGTTCCGGACCGACCGAACCATATCGTACCGCTCGTCCATCCGGCCGCTCAGCCCGAACAGATACCGGGTCGGCCCGACGGCATAGGGGCCGAGAAAGGCCCGGCCCTGCATCCACTCCGGCGGGCGGATGCCCGCGATGCCTAGGACGGTCGGAGCCAGGTCCACGAACCCCACGAGGCGGTCCGAGGCCCCGCCGGGCGTCGCATCGGCGGGCGCGAGGTGGCGGAAGGGTGGCGGTACGCGGACGATCAGCCCCACCTGCAGGCCGGAGTTGTAGGGCCACCGCTTGCAGCGGGGCATACCGGGACCGTGGTCGCCGTAAAAGAACACGACGGTCGAATCCGCCAGCCCGTCCGCCTCCAGTTCGGCGAGAATCCGGCCGGCCTCTACGTCCATCTCCGTCACCTTGTCGTAGTACTGCGCCCAGTCCTGCCGGACTTCTGGGGTGTCGGGGTGATACGGGGGCACCGGAACGCGCGCGGGGTCGTGCCGCCACTCGTGCGGCCGGCGCCGGATCTGGCCCTCGTGCGTCATCCCGAGATTGAAGATCGCGAAGAACGGGCGGCCGACAGGGCGGTTGCTCTAGTGGGCGCGCGGCGAGGAATCGTTCACACGACGCCGGGCTTGGAGAGGTTGTAGTCCTCCTTGCTGTTGTTGGATGCAGTAGTAGCCGGCCTCGCGAAGCATCTGCGGATACCTCCGAAGGAACGGCGGCGGCGCGACCTCGCCGCGCACATGCTCGGCACCGAGGCTTTGCGGGTACATGCCGGCGATGATCGCGGTGCGCGCGGGCGTGCAGACCGGGGCAATGGCCCACGCACACCGGTACCGCACCCCCCGCGCGGCCAGCCGATCGAGATTCGGCGTGACGGCAAACGCATCGCCGAAACAGCCCAGGTGCGGTCCCATGTCTTTGCAGGTGATCCAAAGGATGTTCGGCCGCGCTGGCGCCGCCGGCCCCTCCGCGGCCACAACCGCAGCCGCCCATGCGCCCGTCAACCACCTCACGAACCCAATCCTAGTCATCGCTCCGCTTCCTTCGCCCCAGCCCCGTAGTCGGCCCCCGTCCCGTCCGGCCGCGCCCGCCAGCCTGCCCGCGGATCCCCCACCAGCTCCGGATCCCCAAACCGCGAGTTTCGGTCGAACCCGCGGGCGGCCAAAAACTCCGCCAAATTCTCCGCCGGCACGCGCTCGTCCCTCCACCACGCCCCCTCCCCTCTCGGCTGGTGCCAGAAGTTCTCGTCCATCGTCAGCGCTGACGTCCAGTCCCGCCCATGGAGGCGAAGGAGGCTGTCGGACGACCGGGCGAAGATGTTTCGCCGAATCACAACACCCTCCGTGCGCGCCGAATTGTGGAACAACATCAGATGCCGCCCGTTCGGGTCGGGCCGCTGCGCGTGGCCCCACCCGCGCCCGGCGTCCACGCAGGTGTTGTACTCGAAGCGGATCCCGCGCGTCACGCTGGCCGTATCCCGGTTCCAGTACTCGAACGAATACTCGCTGTTCCAGATCGTGTTGCGCCGGTAGACGATGTTCTCCTGCCGGTTCGTCCCGGAGCCCTGGTTGGTCAGCGCGGCGTCGTAGATCTCCCAGATGCGGCACTCCTCGACCACGTGGTCCGCCGCATCGCACCAGAACTCGATTCCGTTGCCGTACCGGACCGGCCGGCCGTCGGGCCGGATCTGGTGCAGGCCTCCTCCGATGAAGGAGATGTCGCAGCGCCGGATCACGATGCCGCGGGTCGAGCCCCCGCCAAAGCCGTGGGCCGCGCCGTACATCAGCGCGAGGTCCTCGTAGACAATCCACGAGCGTTGCGACTGGTCCACGATGTGCCGTGTCAGCGCCAGTTCGATCGAGCGATGGCGGCGTGCCGGGTGCTCCGACATCCGCAGCAGCACCCTTCGCGAGACGGGGTCATAAAAGAAATCGCCCTCCGCCTCCAGCTCCGCCAGCGACCACCGCTTCACGCCGCAGCGGGCGCCGTGGTCGAAAATGATGTTGCCGACATCGCGGTCCAGCAGCATGCCGGGGCCGGGACGGACCTCGGCAAACGCGGCGTCGAGCACCTCGAAGACGGCGCCCTTCGGTATCGCACCGCCGAGGAACAGGGTCAGGCGCGCGCCGGGCGAGGATATGGCGCAGAAAAACACCCCCACGCAGTCCGCGTACGGCCGGGCGGAGGTGGGGCGATGCGCGCGCGAGGGGCGAACGAGGCGTACGGCGGGCCGGGCTGCATCAGCGCCACGTCGAACGGAGCCACGTCGCCCTCGACGCACAACTGCATCTGCAAGCGGTAGTGCCGGCCAGCGACGACAGGCAACCCCGCCGTCCAAAGCTGCACATGGTTCTGCGCCGCGCCAGGCACGGCGCCAGTCAGGGCCAGGCCGGACGGCGAACGGCGGACGGCGGCGCCGGCCTCGGTGTAGAGATGCCAGTGTTCGGCGAGGATCGCCCGCGGCGTTCCAAGGATTGGAAACTCCGGCGGCACGGTCGTCCAAAGGTTGGAACCTGCCGGCCGCCAGTCCTCCATCCGGTCGGCGGCCACCGACCCGAACAGCCGCGGCAGCGGGCCCTCCCCGTAGGCCGCGTACGTCACCGGCGCCCCGGGCGCGTCGGAACACGGCCGCAACTGGCCACGCCAGATGCCTCCTCGCCGGAACGCGACGCGGTCGCCCGGCCGCAGGTCCGCGCGGTTGACCCGCTCCAGCGTCCGCCACGCCTCGGCAGGGGTCCGCCCCGAGGCGTCGTCGTCTCCCTGCTGATCATCCACATGGAAAACGGCGGCGTTGGCCGCAACGACCAGCACGCCCCATGCGCACAGGGCTGCAGCCCAGGCCGGCTGCAGACCCTGGCCTCCCCGGCATGCCTCAAAACCGTTCATCGGTGCGGAAGGGGGAGGCCGGAAGGCCGGCGGTGTTGACGAGGTTATCGTCGGGATCGTCCGCCCACGCGTAACGTAGCGCGACGGGGCCGGCGACCTCGGGCGACGAGGCGGCGATGCACGCCCCCTCGATCCGCACGGTCGCGGGTTTCCAGCCGCCCTCCCCACCGGTGATTTCGAATCCCCGCGGCGCCGTCCCGGGTCCGCAGACCGCCATCGGCATGCGTGGATTCGACGACGATTTCGTGGTCGCGCACCTCGTGGCGGAGGGGCAGCGGGCCGCTAACCGCCGGCAGCGGCCGGCCGTACACGGTCCCCAAGGCCCAGAGCGCGAGCCGCCGGCCGACCTCCTGCTTGTTGCGCGGATGGGACGAGACGTCCGCCCGCCCGTTGTACGCCCAGAACCGGCTATCGGTCTGGTTGAGGAAGAGCTGAATCTGCCGGACGCCCGCGCCGGCGAGTTCGCGCCGAGGTCGGCGTTCGAGCGGTCGTTGAAGCCAAGCGTCGCGACGCCGATGCGCAGACGCGTCGGCCCCTGGCCGCCGCGATCGCGCCGGCGCCGGCCACCGCCGCGGCGATGAATTCCCTTCGGGACGGTTCCGTCCACCGGCCGGTCATGTTGCCTGCCTTTCTCTGGCCCCCATCGCAGGTGCCGTCATCATCGCACGGCCGAGAAAAGGTCCGCATCCCCGGCGCATCGCGGCCCGGCGACGTCGCCCGAAGCCCGGTGACGACGGTTTCCGCACCGCTGGTCTTCCTCGCGGCCCCCCGTCGCCGTCCGCGCCTCCGCCTCCGGAGGACGGAACCGATAGCACCGAAGCCGGGGCGAATCGCCAGTGATGGCACATGGCGCGTTCTGGGCGACGTAGAGCCGACCGTCCGCGATCGCCGGCGCCGCCCACGCCTGCGCTACCGGAAACAACCAGCACCACGAGGTGACGGTCACGCCATCGTCCCCCAAGTCGAGCCACAGCCAAGGGCCCCCCTCGCCCTGGCAGAACACACGCCCGCCGGCCGCAACGAGCCATCCGAGGCGCACGCCGACCGCCGCCGGCCGCGGCCTTTGGGGCGCCGGAAGAACATCGGTCCAGCGCAACGGATCGCGCCAAAGAAACCGCCCTGTCTTGAGATCGAGGCAGACCAGGGCATTGTCGCCCGGCCCGTGGCCGGTGATTGCGTAGAGCCGGTCGCTTTGCACCGGCGGTTGCATGAAATGGACGCCGATCTGCCGGTTCGTCCATAGGGGGCGCATCTCGCCGGAGGCTTCCATCCGCAGCGCCACCGTCCCCATGCCGTAGCACTCCGAGATCACGACCCAACCGTCCGCGACCACGGGCGGTGCGGCGTTGACCGACTCGTGCCGCCGCGCACGCCATGGAAAACGAGACAGCTCCATCCCGCCGGCCGCGTCGAGCACCAGCAGGCCGCCGTTGGGCGGATCGCTCTCGCCGCCGGCGAAGACCAAGATCAAGCGGCGGCCGTGAAGGGTGGCGGGCACCGGCGTGTCCGGCGTGGTCATGTCGAGGCGGGGACCGAGCAGGTGAGGCCAGTCGGCGCCGCGAGCGCACAATAGGATGGAGAGCACCGCCCCCAGCCCGCTGTGGAGGGCCGGGCCAGGAGGCCGAAACGCGCGCAGGGCGTCCCGCTGGCGGTGCACGGTGGCCCATGCGAATGCACCCGGCCGCGGCCGCCAGCGTGCGCGTTGCCAGGCTATTTCACGGCGGGCTGTGCTGGGGGCACGACACCGCGGCATGCCACAGCAACTTTGCGTGCTTTGAAGCGGATTCCGGCCGCCGCGTCGATTTGACCACCCCGTCGTGGGCCGACATACTGGCCAGGTTCTCCGGCGCCGGCCGGCTCATCGGAAAGGATTGTTTGACATGGCCATCATCGACTTTGGCGGGGTGAAGGAGCAGGTCGTAAGACGGGAAGAGTTTCCGCTGTCCAAGGCCCGCAAGGTCCTGACGGACGAAGTCGTCGCGGTCATCGGGTACGGGGTGCAAGGGCCGGCGCAGGCCCTCAACATGAAGGACAACGGCATTCGCGTGATCGTCGGCCAGGACCCGAAGTTTAAAAAAGACTGGGACCGTGCCGTGGCCGATGGCTGGGTGCCGGGCAGGACGCTGTTCGATCTCGAGGAGGCGTGCCGGCGCGGCACGATCGTGCAGTTGCTGGTGTCCGACGCCGCCCAGCGCATCGTGTGGCCGACGGTTCGCCGGCACCTCACGGCGGGCAAGGCGCTGTACTTCTCCCACGGCTTTTCGATCACGTACCGCAAATACACCGGCGTGGTGCCGCCGAAGGACGTGGACGTGATCATGGTTGCGCCGAAGGGCTCGGGGCTGAACGTCCGTCGGAATTTTTTGAGCGGGGCGGGGATCAACTCCAGCTACGCGGTGTTTCAGGACGCGACCGGCCGGGCGGAGGAACGCTGCCTGGCGCTGGGGATCGCGATCGGGTCGGGCTACCTGTTCCCGACGACGTTCGAGCATGAAACCAACAGCGACCTGACCGGCGAGCGGGGGGTGTTGATGGGGGCGCTGGCGGGGATCATGGAGGCTCAATACGAGGTGTTGCGAGCCCACGGCCACACGCCGAGCGAGGCCTTCAACGAGACGGTCGAGGAGCTGACCCAGAGCCTGATCCGGCTGGTGGACGAGAAGGGAATGGACTGGATGTACGTCAACTGTTCGGCGACGGCGCAGCGTGGCGCGCTGGACTGGAAGCCGCGGTTCCGTCGGGCGGTGCTGCCGGTGTTCAAGGAGCTCTACCGCCGCGTCGCCAGCGGCGAGGAGGCGCGGCGCGTGATCCGGGTTTGCGGCCGGCCGGACTATCCGAAGCGCGTGGCCGCCGAACTGGCGGCGATCCGGGATTCCGAGATGTGGCGCGCCGGCGCAGCGGTTCGGGCGTTGCGGCCGAAGGAGCCGGCCCGCCGGATCGCGCGCGGCACCAAGGGCGTCGGCGGTCGGACCTACTGAGCCGTCTCGGCGCCCCGGCGGGCTCGCAACAGCGCCGCCAGTTCGCGGGCCACGTCCGGGTGATCGGCGGCGACGTCCCGGGTTTCCGCCGGATCCTCCGCCAGATGGTACAACTGCGGCCGACGCTGGTCGGGCGGCGCCCGCGGCCCACCCGCGGCCGGCACGCCCTCGATCCACTTCCAAGGTCCTCGGCGGATGGCAAACACACCGGCGGCGCTGTGCAGGATCATGTCCCGCCGCAGCGGCTCCGGCGGGTCTCCGAAGAACGCCGGGAGGATGTTCACGCCATCCTGCGGACCGGCCTCCGAGGCGTCCAGAGGTTTCCCCGTCAACGCCGCCAGCGTCGGCAGCACGTCCGCCAGGCTGACCATTTGCGTGCAGATCGTCCCCGCCGGCACCCGGCCAGGCCAGCGGACGAGGAAACGGCACCTTGAAGCCGCCCTCCCAGATGTCGTGTTTGCCTCCCCGGAAATCGCCGTTCACCTTGAGGCCCGCGCGCAGAGCGGCAGTCTGGGGGATGTCAGTGCGCTCGGGCCGGACCACGCCCCCGTTGTCGCTGCTGAATATCACCAGCGTTCGCCCCGCCATCCCGGCCCGGTCCAGCGTGTCGAGCAGCCGCCCAACGCTGCGATCGAGCTCGTGAATCCAATCGCCGAACGGGCCAGCGGCGCTCCGGCCGGCCAGGTCGTCGTCGGGCGTGACCGGATTGTGAACGGCCACGGGAGCGAAATACAGGAAGAACGGACGCGCAGGGGACTGGCGGCCGATCCAGTCCACCGCCCGTTCGGTCAGGACCGCCATCACCCGCCGATTTTTCCGCCGGGGCGCGTCGAGATCGAGGACCTGGCCGGCGCGGGAGCGGTTCTCGAAGTCCTTTTCGCCGTAGTCCAGTTGGAAGTCCGGGCTGTCCGCGGGCGGATGGCCGACGGCGGCCCCCGGGGAGATGCGGTCTGAACGCAACCCATAGATGAAGCGATTCTCGACGAAGACGCCGGGGATGTCGCCGTGGTTGGACGGCACGCCGAAGTGGTACTCGAAACCCACGTCGAGAGGGCCGGGGCTCAATTCACCCGTGTAGTCCTGCCGCCATCGGGGTGTGCCATCGGATCGGCCATAGCCGAGGTGCCACTTTCCGATCATCGCGGTAGTGTAGCCGCATTCGCGAAGAAGAGAGGCGATCGTCGGGCGGTGGGTCTCGATATGCAACGGCGAAAAGACGTTCAGGACGCCGTGCTTCAGCGAGGTGCGCCAGCAGTACCGCCCCGTGAGCAGGGAATAACGGGTCGGCGAGCAGACGGACGAGGTCGTGTTCGCGTCGGAGAACCGGCGCCCCTCCCTCGCCAGACGGTCCAGTGCCGGGGTGCGGATCAGCCGCGGATCGGCGCCGCAGCAGCCGGCGCTGCCATAGCCGAGGTCGTCGGCCAGGATCAGCAGGACATTGGGTCGGTCGACCGCACCGACTGCCGTGATGGCAAACATGGTGGCAGCCACAGTGGAACGCAGAGGCGTCGTCATCGTACCGAAGACCTCCTTTGGGTGCGCCGGCGGCCGTTTTCGCTCGACAGCCCGCTCCGGATCGAGCATACTATACTGGCTTTGTTTGAACCGGTGAAGTCACCGAGAAAGGAGCATCATGACCAATGGGGCCGAAGCCGACACAAAACGGGGATTGTTCGAGGACTGGACGGACGAGACCTGGGCGGTGCTTGTGATCCGCTTGTGGCTGGCGACGCGCGCGATCGTCACGGGCCTGCAAAAATTCTGGGGCGTCGACGAGGGCGGCCAGCCTGCGTTCGGCCTGAAATACTACAAGGCCATCCCCGACGCCTTGAAGGCCAAGTTCGCGGCCGAGCCGATGTTCCCGGCGGCGTTGTCCGGGCCGTTTTACGCCATCTTCGGCTATGCCCTGATCCTCTCCGGCCTGATGACGCTGCTTGGCCTGGGGACGCGGATCTCGCTGGTGATCCAGGGGATCCTCTACGTGGCGCTGACCTTCGGATTGATCCTTATCAAGATGGACGCCGGCGTGGCTTGGCTCGGCACGCATATCGTGCTAGTGGCGCTGGCGTTGGCGTGGGCGAAGCACAACCGGCTGGTGATCAGCCGATCATGGTGAGGTGGCCATGACGCACGAACGGGATCGGGCAAACGGCAGAGGTCGGGCGGTGGGCGGTCGGCTGAATCGGCGCGGTTTCCTTCGCCGCAGCACGGTGGGCGCGGGCCTGATGATGTTGGCCACGCGAGCCCGAGCGCAGGAAGCGGCGCCAGCGCCCGCGACCGCCCCGGCGGTGCCGAAGGGTACCGAGTCACCGATCCGCGTTGGGCTTGTCGGCTGCGGGGCCCAGGGCCGCGTGCTCCTGGAGGCCTGCATGCCCATCCCGGGGATCAAGTTCATCGCGGTCTGCGACATCTGGCCTTACAACCTCCGGTACGCCGCCAACTATCTGACCAAGTTCAACCACCAGCCCTCCTCCCATGAGGACTTCGAGGAGTTTCTCTCCGCCGGCAAGGACAAGGGCATGGAGGCGGTGATCGTCGCCACGCCGGACATCTGGCATTCGCCCTACACCGTGCAGGCGTTGAAGGCCGGCTTCCACGTGTATTGCGAGAAGATGATGTCCAACACGGTGGACGGCGCCCGCGCGATGGTCCGCGCGATGAAGGAGACGGGCCGGCTGCTCCAGATCGGCCACCAGCGGCGCAGCAACCCGCGCTACCTCCACGCGTTGGAGAAGATCATGCGCGGCAATATGATCGGCCGGGTCGTCAACGCAGGCGGCCAATGGAACCGCTCGATCCGCGGCAGCGTGGACCTGACCTGGCCCGAGAGGTACGCCCTCCCACAGGCGACGTTGGAAAAGTATGGCTACAAGAACATGCGCGAGTTCCGCAACTGGCGATGGTTCCGCACCTACAGCGGCGGCCCGATTTCCGACCTCGGCGCCCACCAGATCGACATCTTCGGCTGGTTCCTCGGCGCCCGCCCCCGCAGCGTGATGGCCTCCGGCGGCTCCGATTACTTCAAGGACCGTGAGTGGTACGACAACGTCATGACGATCTTCGAGTACGAGCTACCCGGTGGCGACGTTACCCGTGTCGCCTACCAGGTCCTGACCACCACCAGCGCCGGCGGTGGCTACTACGAGACGTTCATGGGCGTGGACGGCACGCTGAAGGTGTCCGAGAACGAGGCGATCACCCGGGTCTACAAGGAGGCCCACGCTGACTGGACGGAGTGGATCGAGAAGCGGGTCATCCGGCCAATCGAACGGCCCGACACCATACCGGTCAGCCTGTCGCAGGTCAGCCTCCTCGACGTGCGCGCCACCGCCGACCTCGATGCCTTCGAGCTGCCGGTCGAGATGGCTAAAAAGCCGCACCAGCCCCACCTGGAGAACTTCTTCGACGCGATCCGCGGACGGGCAAAGCTCAACTGCCCGGCGGACGAGGCCTTCGAGAGCGAGGCTGCGGTGTTCAAGGTCAACCCCGCCGTCGAGGCGCGCAAGCAGCTAACCTTCGAGCCGGCGGATTTCGAGGTTTGAACAAGCGACGGGCCCGGCCCGTCCATACCATCAGAAAAGGAGACGACATGAAACGCGTGGCCATGGCAACGGCGTTGGCGGCGGGACTGGCGGCGGGCGCTTGGGCGGAGGACAAGGTGGAACTGAAGCTGGAGCTCCCCAAACCGATGTTCGTCGGCACCCCGGTGCCCGTGAAGGTGCCGAACCTGGAACCGCCGAACACCAAGCAGCCCCCCGTGATGCTGCCGAAGGACGCCGCGGTGAACATCGCAAAGGGCAAGCCGGTGACGTCCAGCGACCCGGTGCCGGTGATCGGCGAACTGGCGATGGTGACAGACGGCGACAAGGAGGCCGCCGACGGCAGCTACGTGGAGCTCGGCCCCGGCGTTCAGTGGGTTCAGATCGATCTGGGCGAGGTGTACGAGATCTACGCCATCGCCTTCTGGCACTATCACCAGCAGCCACGCATTTACCACGACGTGGTGGTGCAGATCGCCGACGACGCGGACTTTCTGCAAAACGTGCGGACGGTCTACAACAACGACCACGACAACTCGTCCGGCAAGGGGATCGGCAAGGACCTGGCCTACGTCGAGGTCAACACCGGGCGGGTGGTGGACGTGAAGGGGCAGAAGGCCCGGTACGTCCGGCTCTACAGCCGCGGCAGCACCGCGGGTGAGATGAATCATTACATCGAGGTCGAGGTGTACGGCCGCAAGCCGGCCTCCTGAACACGCCGTCGGCCGGAGCACGGGCCGGCGCTCCCCGGTGGGGCGCCGGCCTCGTTGTTTTCTCCCTCTCGCCCACCCGGCTGCGGCGGCGTCCGCACCGACCCTTCAGGCCCGCAGTCCGCTGGTGAGGTCGAACACCGCCGAGAGCATGCTGATGGCGACGAACCCCACGACGGTGGCGATGAGCACAATCAACAGCGGCTCGAGGACGGTGATGAACAGCTTCAGGGTGCGGTCGAGTTCGTCCTCGTAGCGGCGCGCGATGTGGGACAGGGCGCCGGGCATGTCGCCGGTCCGCTCGCCCACTGCAAGCATGTCGGTCAAAAGCGGCGGAAACACCCGGCCCGCCGCCAGCGGGCCAGAGATGGAGGAGCCGTCGGTCACGCGCTCCCGGGCCTCGGCGATCTCGCGGGCGATCACGCGGTTTCCGATGGTCTTTTCGACGATCGCCAGCGCCTGCAGCACCGGCACGCCGTTGGCCAGCAGCGAGCCGAGCGTCTGGGCGAACTGGGTGTAGGCGGCGGCGCTGACGACGCGGCCGATGACGGGGAGGCGGAGCTCGGCCCGGTGCCACCACTCCCGCCCGGCCTCGGTGCGCAGGGCCCGGCGGACCGCGATGACGCCGGCAGCGACCACGCCCCCCAGCACCAGGCCACGCGCGCCGGTCAGCGAACGGCTGATGCCGATCAGGATCCGGGTCGGCAGCGGCAGCGTGCTGCCGAGCTCCGCGAACATGCTGGCGAAGCGGGGGATGACGAAGACCATGATGAAGATCACCGTCAGCGTGCCTACGCCCAACACGATCCCCGGATACGTCAGTGCCATCAGGATGCGCTCCCGCGTTTCCTGCGCGCGCTCGAAATGCCGCGCCAGCCGCTCCAACGCAGCGGAGAGGCGGCCGGCGGCCTCGCCCGCGCGGACCATGCTGATGTAGAGCGGCGGGAAGGTCTCGGGGTGCTCGGAGAGGGCGTCGGACAGGCTGCGGCCCTGCACGATCTGGTCGCGCAGCGCCGTGATCACGGCCGTCGCGCCGGCGTCGGGGGCGCCGCGGCGGGACATCGCATGCAGGGCCTCGCCGAGGGTCATCCCGGAGGCCAGCAGGTCGCTCAGTTCGCGCGTGAACTGCAGGACCGACCGCATCGTCATGCGCGGCCGGGCAGCCCGCCCCCGCCGGCGGCGGAAGATTGCGGAGCCGGTCGCGGTGGCGAGGCCGACGGCGACGCCGGGCAGCGACGCCGCCGCCTCCTCGACCCGAACTGGCACGTAGCCGAGCCGCCCCAGCTCGGCCAGGGCCAGCCGCCGGTCGCCGGCGTCGAGGGTTCCTTCGACCTTGCGACCATCGCGGGCGCGGGCGGTGTAGCGGAACGTCGCCATGGCGGGGGCGCGTCAGCCCTCGGCGAGGGCCTCGTCCTCCTCCGACACGCGCAGCACCTCCTCGATCGTCGTCACTCCGTCGAGCGCTTTGGTCCAACCGTCGTCCCGCAGCGTCCGCATCCCCCGCCGGATGGCCTCCGCCTTGATCTCGTTCGCCGAGGCGCGGGCGGTGACCAGCGAGCGGATCGCATCGCTCATGACGAGGATCTCGTAGATGCCCGTCCGGCCCCGGAAGCCCGTGCCTCGACACTCTTCGCATCCGGCGGGCTCGTAGAGGGTTCGACCCGCCAGCCGGCCGATTGGGAACCCGATCTTGCGCAGAAACGCTTCGTCCACCCGCAGCGGCCGGCGGCAGACCTGGCACAGCCGCCGGACCAGCCGCTGGGCCACCAGCCCCTCTACCGAGGAAGAGACCAAAAACGGCTCGATTCCCATGTCCAGCAGCCGCGTCACTGCGCCGGCCGCATCGTTGGTGTGCAGCGTGCTGAACACCAGGTGCCCCGTCAGCGCCGCGCGGATAGCGATCTCGGCGGTCTCCTTGTCGCGGATCTCGCCGACCATGATCACGTCGGGATCCTGCCGCAGGATGTGCCGCAACCCCACCGCGAACGTGAGCCCGATCTCGGGGCGGATCTGGACCTGGTTGACGCCGGGCATTTCATACTCGATCGGGTCTTCGACCGTGATGATGCGTAGGTCCACCTTGTTGATCGTGTGCAGCCACGCGTAGAGGGAGGTGGACTTGCCGGAGCCGGTCGGGCCCGTGACCAGCAGGATGCCGTGGGGACGAGTGATGAGGTGCCGGAGGATCGCCTCGTCCTCGGGCTGGAGGCCGAGCTTGTCCATCCCGAGCAGCCCGCTGGACCGCGTCAGCAGGCGGAGGCTGACGCTCTCTCCGTACACCGTCGGCATTGTGGAGACGCGCACATCGATCTCCTCGCCGCGGATCCGCAGGCTGATGCGGCCGTCCTGCGGCAAACGTTTTTCGGCGATGTCCATGCCGGCCATCACCTTGACCCGCGAGATAACGGCCGACTGGAACCGCTTCAACTGCGGCGGGACGGGGGTCTGGTGGAGCACGCCGTCGATCCGGTAGCGGATACGCAGGTCGAACTCCTGCGGCTCCAGGTGGATGTCCGTCGCGCGGTCCTGGTAGGCCTCCCAAATGATCTGGTTGACGAACTTGACCACCGAGGCTTCTTGGTCAAGGGAGCTGAGGTCGAGCTTGTCGAGCGTCTCCTCCGGCGCGACCTCGATGCGATCATCCTGGATCATTCTCTCCAGCGTGTCCGCGCCGACGCCGTAGAGGCGCTTGGCGGCGGCCTCGATCTCCGCGGCGGGGCTCAGCGCCAACCGGACGCGCCGGCCACCGGCTAGGCGCAGCGCGTCCATCAGCCCCGGCACGAACGGGTCGCTGGCGATCACGCGGAGCGCGCCGTTCTCCACCTGCCATGGGATCACGTGAAACTGCATCACCGCCTTCGCGGGCAGCGCATCGAGCGATTCCCGGGGAATGGCGACCTCGCTCGCGCGGCAGAACGGCACCCCCATCGCCCGGGCGAGCGCCTCGAGCAGCGCCGGCTCGCGCACCAACCCCGTGGCCAGGGCCGCCTGGGTCACCGTCGCGCCGGTCTCCTGCGCCTGCCGGAGAATGCGCTCGACCTGGCTCGCGTCGAACAGTCCGCATCGCTCCAGCAGGGCCCGCACGCGCCCCGGCGTCGTCGGCGTGGAAGGAGCGGCCATCATTTCACGGAATCCCAGCGTGGCGAGAATACGTCCGGTGTGGAACCACCGTCAATCGGCGACCACCGGCGGTGGCGCCCCCAGCATTTTGCGCTCGGCCGCCAGGGCTGCCGCGACCATCTCCTCGGCCGTAGCGCACCGCCGCAGCCGATCGAGGAAGTCCGTTCGATGGCATATCGAACACAGGCGCGCCGGCAACGGCAGGTGCAGACGGTCGCCATCGCAGGCCAACAGGAAAAACACGTCGGCCGTCCCGCCGTCCGGTGCACCGAAGGGCAGGGCCTACACCGTGCGGGCCACCAGCACGAACGAGGCATCGAAGAGCCACGCATGGTGATGCTCGGGGTGCAGGAGCGCTACGCCGCCGGGCAGCGCGGTCGAGGCCTGCCGCTCGCGGGCCTCCAGGGTCCGGCGGAGCTCCTCCGGATCCACGACCGGCGCCCGCTCGCCGGCGAGCCGAACCATCTGCCGTATCAGCGATCTCCGCGTACGCGCCTCGAGAGCCGGGCAGGCATACGCCGGCTGCAGCAAGTCCGGCAGCCATGGCGACGGCCGACCGGCTCCGGCGGACGCCGCGGCGCGCCGGTGGAACGCGTCGAGCTTTCGCGCGGGGAGCCCCAGCACCCGGCGCGACGCCCATGCATCCAGCAGCCCGCGCATCTCCTCTTCCCCGAAGTGAAGGTACGCAGCCGCCTCGCGAATGCTAAGGGTGCTGTGGGGCATCGCTCGCCACCTGAACGGCGCCGTAATGTAGTGGAACGTCATCCGAATGCCAACCGTGTGGCCATTATCCGCCACGAGCCCCCGAGGTCCGCCCTGCCCGCTCGGCTCTTGCCTCTCGCCTCCCCTCAGGCCTCCTACTGACGGGCATCAAGCGGGGTCCAAGGTGGCGGAGAAACGGCGCCGAATACCGTCCGCCGAACCATTTCGAAAAAACGGAACGCGATGGCCTTCGGAAAGGTCCGGTGGAAGAATGCCGCAGAGGTTCCAGAGAAGCCCTGCATCTGCAGCAGATGCCGCCGGCTCAGTAAGTTTCGGCCCGGGCCGCCGCCAAGCCGAGGAGGGCCAGCAACAACAACGCCAGGCCGGCGATACGGGCTTTCAGCGGGCGCGCGCCGAGCGCAACCACCATGCCGCCTTTCACAACGGTGTTGGCGGCCGCGGCGATGGCGATGGCGGCCGGCACAGGGCCGGCCGGCTCCGAACGAGCGCTCTCAGCCAGGGAGAGGGTGATGGCGTCCACGTCGGTTAACCCCGCCAGCGCCGAAACGGCGAAAATGCCGCCGGCTGGCGCCCATTGGCGGACAAGATGAACGGCGGCGGAGATGAACACAAACACCGCGGCAAAGCGCGCCGCGGCCTGGAGGCTGAAGGGGTTCCGCAACGGCACCTCGGCCGCGGGCGGCGACGCGCTAACGTCGGACGGGCGCAGCCACCACGCGGCCGCGGCGGCGCATACGGCCGCCAGAAGCAGGCCGGGCGGCGCCACCGTCCGGAGCAGCGACGGCGCCGCCGCCGCGACGATCACGACGATCCGCACGAACATGACCGCCCACGCCAACGCGACGCCGGCTGCCGTCGCGTCGCTCTCGCCCGTGTCGCGGCTGCGGCGCGCCATCGCCAGCGACACCGCCGTGGACGACACGAGCCCTCCAAACACCCCCGTGGCCGCCGTGCCGCGCTCAGGGCCGAGCCACCGCACCGCGACGTACCCCAGCAAAGACAGGGCCGAGATGAGCACCACCAGCAGCCAGGCCCGATAGGGATTGAGAGTCCCCCACGGGTCCACTGCGCGGTTCGGGAGCAGTGGCAGCACGATGAAGGAAGCGATCAGGAGCTTCAACGCGGCATAGAGATCGGTGCGATCGATCCTCCCAACAAGTTCGTGAATCGGAACACGGTAGGCCAGCAGCGCGGAGTTCAGAATGGCCAGCGCCACGGCGATGTGGCGGTGTCCGAACATCACCAGTCCCCCCAGAAGAAAAGTCGCGACCGCCGCCACGACCGTTGTCAAGCCGGCGTGGTCCGAGTGCAGGCGGACTTGAAGGATATATCCGGCCATCCACAGCGCCGAGACCGCCATCAGCGCGGCCACGAAGATCGCCGGGGTGGCCAGCTCGGTCGTCAGCCAGGCCGAGACCGCACCGGCCTCCGCCATCAGCACGAACGTGCGAATGCCTCCGATGCCGAACCCCTTCTCGGCGATCCGTTTCTCGCGCTCGATCCCGAGCAACGCGCCGATGAACAGCGCAATGCCGAGGTTGAGGAGGATGTTTCGATCCATCGCATCGCTCATCCTGCGCCGGCCGCGGACCGGGTGCAAGCATGGCAGTTCGGCAGACCGCCCGCTACAATCCGCGCATGATCACGCTGCTACAGGGCCGGCTGGAGGAGAAACATCCCACCCGCGTCGTTGTCGTCTGCCAGGGCGTCGGCTACGAAGTCCATGTGCCGCTGAGCAGCTTCGATCGGCTCCCGTCCCCGGGGACCGATTGCAGGTTGCTGATCCATCACCACATCTGGCCCGATGGGCAGGCTCTGTACGGGTTTGCGACCGAGAGGGAACGGCGGCTGTTCCGCCTCCTGCTGGAAGTCAGCGGCATCGGGCCGAAAACCGCCCTGAGCGCGTTGAGCGGTCTGCCGGCCTCTGATCTGGTGGCGGCGGTGGTGCAGGGCGACACCAAGCGCCTCTCGACCATTTCCGGAATTGGGCGGAAGACCGCGGAACGGATGGTCGTGGAACTGCGGGACCGCATCCGGCGCGGCGAGGCGATGGAGGCCGTGGCGGCCGCCGGCGGCGGCGGGCCGGATCCGAAGCTGATCGACGCGATGCAGGCCCTTGTCTCGCTCGGATACAAGCAGGCTGAGGCCCAGCGCCTGCTGGCCGCCGTTCCTGCCGAAACCGTTGCCGTCTCGACGGTGGAGGAGATCATTCGCGCCGCCCTTCGGGGCCATTGATGGCGGCCTTATTCAGCCCCCCATCGAGAGCAAAAATCCCCTCGCCTCTTCACTGCTTCCCCAGATGCCGAATAGGGACAGGCAGAATTAAAATATTCATGATCCATCGGCGAATATTGCCTGTCCCCTTGCCACGGCCGGGCATGAATGCAATGTCAATTCTTGACGCTGGGCCTTGACACGACGGCGGCCATGGCCGTGACCGAAAGCGTCTTTGCATCGACACTGCCAATCCACGCCGCCCTCGCCTCCCTCTCCAGTCGCGTAGCCCCGGGCGGGATTCAATCATGCGCCTCCCGATCACAGAAGACGTTGACGGGCTGGCCCAAGGGGGATATTCTGAAAATTTCAAACAGACATTTTCTGAGGAGACAGCCATGAAGCGGACCTATCAGCCACACCGCAAAAAGCGCCAGCGAAAACATGGATTTCGGAAGCGCATGGCCACCCGCAACGGTCGCAAGGTGCTGGCGCGCCGCCGGGCGAAAGGGCGCGTCCGGCTGTCCATCTGAACCCCGGCGCGGCGGCCGATGCCCCCGGCCGAACCCAACCCGGCGCACAATGGCGGCTCCCACCTGTGGGGGGAGCGGCTGAGGCGGTCGGATCGGTTGTCGCGTCCGTCGGAGTTTCAGGATGCCTATGGCCAGAATTGCCGCTATTTCGGGGCGCACATGGTGATGTTCGTCCGTCGGGGCGCCGGGGCCGCGTTGCGGCTGGGCGTTGTGGCCAGCCGCCGGGTCGGCGGTGCGGTGGCCCGCAACCGGGCGCGGCGTCTGTTGCGTGAGGTGTTCCGCCGCGAGCGCTCGTCGCTGACGCCCGGCGTGGACATCGTGCTGGTAGCCCGGGGAAGTGCATCCAAGCCAACGTTCATTCAGCTGCGGGAGGAGTTCCGGTCGTTGGCGCGGCGGGCAGGACTGTGGACGGCGCCCGGCCAGGAGGGGCGGCCGTGATGCGTCTTCTACTCATCGGCGCGGTCCGCGCATATCAGTGGATCGTCTCGCCCTGGCTGGGCCCGGCCTGCCGCTTTCACCCCTCGTGCTCGAACTACGCCGTGGAGGCCATCCGCCTGCACGGACCGGCACGGGGCATCCGGCTGGCCATTGCCCGGCTGCTCCGGTGTCATCCCTTTCATCTCGGCGGGTACGATCCCGTCCCGCCCATGCGGAAAGGTTCGCCACCATGAACAAGAAGGACCTGCCGCTGCTGGCTCTACTGCTGGTTGTGATCCTCCTACTGCCGTTGATCGATCGGAAGTACGTCGCGCCGCTGTTCACCCGGCCCACTCCTCCATCGGCCCCGGCGGCCGCCGAGCCCTCCAGCCCACGCGCGCCGCCGTCCGACGCCCCTGCGGTCCCGCCACCCGATTTCGCGCCGGCGGAGGAGGAGCCGGCCATCCCTGAAACGCTGTTGACACTGTCCAACAACGTCCTCGTCCTGACGTTCTCCAGCCACGGCGCCGGTCTGGTGGAGGCCGTTTTGCCGTCGTACCCCATGTCCCAGCGGCCCGGCAGCGGGTCCGTGCGCCTGGATTTTCGAGCGGTCCCCGCGCTCGTCTACGAGGGGGCGCGCGGCGTCGGCGACGGGCGCCCTTTCGCGCCGTCGGACGCCGAGGCGTCGTCCTCCGCCCGCCTGACCCTAGAACGGCGGACGGCCGCCGGCCTCCGATTGCGCCGGACGTTCGAACTGGAGCCGGGCAGCTACGTCGTCCGCATCCGGGACGAGTTCGCCAACGAAGGCGCCGGGGATGCTCATCTCACGTCGTTGTGGGTGCGCCTGGGCGAGATGCGGTACCTTCCGGACGAGAGCCGCACGGGCGGCTTCGAGTACCTCGGCATCGACTCCCTCTCGCCGGGCGAGCGGGTGACCTATTGGGGACGCAACCTGCCGAAGCTTTTCGCCGCATCCACGGACGAGCCGCCGCCCGACCGCGTCGCCGCGCCGCTGCTCGCCGAAAACCGCCCCGCGGAGTGGTTTGCAGTCAAGAACAAGTATTTTGTCCAGATTCTCAAGCCCATGGAGGAGCGTTTCGAGCGCCTTCAGGCGCGGCTGCGCCGGGTGACCGGGTCGGGGGAGGGTCGGCGGCCGCGCATCCGGCTCGAGGCCGTCGCGGCGGCGGCCATGTGCGCCCCGAGAACCCTGGGCCCGGGCGAACGCTGGACGCTGTCCTACGAGCTCTATCTCGGGCCGAAGAAACACGACATCCTGCGCCGCCTCGACGCCAAACGCTCCGATGTGCTCGAGTTCGGCTGGGCCGGCGGGATCGGCAAGCTGCTGCTCGGCGCCATGAATTCGATGTACGCCGTGATGCCCAACTACGGCGTGGCGATCCTGCTGCTGACGATCCTCATCCGGGCGCTCTTCTGGCCGCTGACGCACAAGAGCACCGAGAGCATGAAGCGGATGCAGGCGTTGGCGCCACAGATCAAGGAACTCCAGGCGCGCTATAAAAACAACCCCCAGCGGTTGAACAAGGAAACGCTGGAGCTTTACCGGCGCCACAAGGTCAATCCGCTCAGCGGCTGCCTGCCGCTGCTGGTGCAATTGCCCGTCCTGTTCGCGCTGTTTGTCGTGCTGCGCAGTGCGATCGAGCTGCGCTTCGCCCCGTTCCTCTGGATCCGCGACCTCAGCGAGCCGGAGAACCTCTTGAAGGGCTGGCTGCCGTTCGGACTGGCGCTCAACCCGCTGCCGCTGGTCATGACGGCGCTCCAGGTGTGGCAGTCGAAGCTGACGCCCACCGCCGGAGACCCCGCGCAGCAGAAGATGATGGTCTACATGCCCGTGTTGATGCTCTTCTTTTTCTACGGTTTTCCGTCGGGCCTCGTCTTGTACTGGACCATGAACCAGGCGCTGATGATCGGGCAGCTCCTGCGGCAGCGACGCGCTGCCCGAACTTCCGGAGGGTCCCCGCCATGACAACCACGGCCCCGTTGTCCCCTGAAGCGGTCCGCGTCCGCGACCTGCTGGTCGGCCTGCTGGCGGCCATGGATTTCCCGGCCGAGGTCGACGCCCGGCCGCAAGGGCCCACCGGAGTACACTTGACCGTCCGTGCCGAGGAGGTGGCCGCACTGGTCGGCCGCGAGGGCCAGATCCTGGATGCGCTTCAGTACGTCATGAACCGCCTCGTCCGCCGTACCGTCGGGCCGGACTGGTTCTG
>Ga0116210_1000454_pt1 | contig 40773 bp, 35 predicted proteins | sample TshhotsprinmetaG_FD_94483 | JGI IMG/M metagenome (GOLD analysis project Ga0116210, IMG submission 94483) | Hot spring microbial communities from South Africa to study Microbial Dark Matter (Phase II) - Tshipise hot spring metaG | ecosystem: Environmental > Aquatic > Thermal springs > Hot... | reverse complement strand
TCGGAATCCGTAAAGCCGGAATCAAGGGCGACCTTCTCGGTAAAAAGACATCTCGGTGAAGGAAAACACGTAAGCCTCCTGCTTGAGTCCGATCAATATATCGTGGCGGAGCGCCCGATGTACTTCAATTATGGCCCCGGAAGACAGAACTGGAACGATGGTCACTGCATAGTGGGCATAACCTCACCGCAGAAGACATGGTATTTCGCGGAAGGCACGACGCGGGAAGGGTTTGAGTCTTGGCTCTGCATTCAAAATCCGGAACCAGTAGACATAAAGGTCACGGCAGAATACACATTTGCCCGGGGTCAGGGTTCTCCTATGGTGAAAACATACAATGTGCCCGCGCTGCAAAGGCTCACCCTGTTTTTAAACAAAGAGGTTGGGGCTGAGAAGGATGTTTCGGTAAAACTCACATCTGATATCGGCTTCATCGCCGAAAGACCGATGTACTTCCTATACAAAGGAGCCTGGGACGGCGGTCATGACGGCAGAGGAGTGGAAATACCCGCGACATCCTGGTTTTTTGCTGAAGGATACACCGGCACGAATTTCGACGAATGGCTCAGCATCCTGAACCCCAACAAATCGGCGGGAAAGATAACCATAACCTACTACACTTCAAAAGGTCAGACAATCATAAAAGAACACGATATCGAGCCTGAATCAAGATTGACTGTTTATGTGAACGGAGACGCCGGCAGGGACCTTGAATTATCGTCGCAAATATCGTCCACCGTCCCAGTAGTGTGCGAACGACCGATGTATTTCTACCACTCAGGGATGACAGGGGGACATGTCGTGACGGGTTTTGTGCCCGCAAGATAACCAGCCGGAATCTTATGACCGACCGCGTTTTGAAATAACCGGGGCTGGGAAAACTCATAAGCGCTTCTGTCGCCGGACAGTTCGGCGAATATAGCCATTATTTCCTTGTCTAAGAATGAGCTTTCCAGGATAGTTACCGCAACTCATGGGGGAAAGGAGACGAACGATGAAGATATCAAGCCCGACTGAATACAAGCTAAGCCTGAGCAATCTCAAAAGGCGAATATATATTCTCGGGGAACAGGTCGAGGACACAACCGAGCACCCCATGGTGATACCGTCCCTTAACGCAATAGCTGAGACGTACAATCCAGGCGACGAACCGGAAGCTTCGGAAATTCTGTTCGCAGAGTCACACCTCACGGGCAAGCGGATAAGCAGGTTCACGCACATACACCAGAGCACGGATGACCTCGTAAAAAAGGTTCTCATGCAGCGTCTTCTGGGAAGAAGAACCTCAACCTGCTTCCAAAGATGCGTGGGAATGGATGGGATAAACGCGCTTTATTCGGTTACATACGAATGCGACCAGAGGCACGGTACCGAGTATCATAAAAGGCTCAAAGATTACATCGCCTGGATACAGGAAGAAAACGTTGTGGTTGACGGGGCCATGACAGACGTTAAAGGCGACAGAAGCCTCCGCCCATGCGAGCAGCAAGACCCCGACATGTTCGTCAGGATAGTTGACCGCGACGCCAGAGGAATCGTGGTGCGCGGCGCGAAGGCGCATCAAACCGGTGCGCTAAACTCACACGAAATCCTCGTGATGCCAACCACCGCAATGCGCGAGGAAGAATCCGAGTACGCCGTGTCTTTCGCGATTCCAGCGGACACAAAGGGCGTGATCTTTATTCTTGGAAGGCAACCTTCGGATACCCGCAGGCTCGAGGCAAGTCCTCTGGACATGGGAAACCCCAGGTTCTCAAGCCAAGAGGCGCTGGTGATCTTCGATGACGTTTTTGTTCCTAAAGAGCGGGTTTTTATGGCTTGGGAAGCGGACGTTAGCGGACTTGTGGTGGAGCGCTTCGCCGCTTTTCACAGGCAAAGTTACGGGGGGTGCAAGGTTGGGGTGGGGGATGTCCTCATCGGCGCGGCTAAATTGATATCCGACTATCAGGGCACCTCGCGCGCAAGTCATATCCGCGAAAAGATAGTGGAGATGGTCCACTTAAACGAGACCCTTTTCTGCTGCGGCATAGCCTGCAGCTCAATGGGAAGAAAGACCTCGGCCGGGAATTACGAGGTTGACACACTTCTTGCCAACGTGTGCAAGTTAAACGTCACGAGATTCCCATTCGAGATTGCCAGGCTGCTTCAGGACATCGCGGGCGGACTGCTGGTTACCATGCCGTCCGAAAAGGATATGAAAAATCCGGAAATATCGGGCTTCATCGAAAAGTACCTTAAGGGAAGCGCGGATGTCCCAACAGTCGACAGGATCAAGGTGCTTAAGTTCATAGAGAACATGACGGTGGGATGTGGCGCCGCCGCTTATCTAACCGAAAGCATCCACGGGGCAGGCTCGCCCCAAGCTCAGCGCATCATGATCTCGAGACTTGCGAATCTGAAAGAAAAGAGCGAACTGGTGAAAAAAATTCTCGATATCAAATAAGGCGCAGAACAAGCCGCGGGAAAAGACCCTGCGCGAACCTCAGTCGAGCTTTCCTCTCTTGCTGTGGCGAGCAATCATGCATGAGGAAATCAAAGATTCCCCACCCTTAGACTCGCAAACGTTTACAAGACCCAGGGAGTCGCTCGGCGTCCCAGCCCGCTTTTTATCCCCCTAAAACCACACGAAGCGCTCGATCTTTCGCAACAACGTACATGCGCCACTTACAGGTCCAACAAGCGTCGGCATAATTTCGCCTGCCAAAAGGAGCGCGAAAAAATCTTCTCCTGGGTATTGATTTTCGGTTTTTGTTCGGGTAACATAACATCGCCATGGAGGAGATTCTAACCAAAAGGCAGGCTCAAATTCTTGAGCTCATAGCCGAACATCGCGCGAGAAGGGGTTATTCCCCCACGGTGCGTGAAATCGCGCATCTGCTCGGGCTTTCCTCGGTCGCCACGGTAGCCGAGCATATAAGCGCTCTTGAGAAAAAGGGGCTGCTGCGGAGGCTCCCGAACAAAGCCAGGTCGGTAACGCTTACTCGAGCGGGCAGGTCCTTTCTCAAATATTCGCATACTCCCGCCCTTTCCCGCGGAGAGTCCCCAAAATCCGCCATGATTCCGCTCCTCGGAGTCATTTCAGCCGGGCTTCCCATTGAGGCCCTTCCCATCCCGGAGGAGATAGAGGTGCCCTCAGGCATGGTCGCCGGACGCGAATGCTTCGCCCTGAAAGTAAAAGGCAAGTCAATGGTGGGGGAGGGAATCCTTGACGGAGACTACGTGGTGGTGGAAAAGAAGGTCACGGCGGAAAACGGGGATACGGTTGTCGCACTCATAAACGGTGAGGAAGTCACCCTGAAGAAATTGCGGCGCTACATGGAAGGAGGCAGAGAAAAGGTCAGGCTTGAGCCCGCCAACCCCCAGATGGAACCCATAGTTCTCCAAGAAGGGGACAACCTCCAGATACAGGGAAGGGTGATAGGGGTAATTCGCCTGATAGAAAGCAAGACGTGAGGGGATCGATCTTGGCCGAAAAGCATTTCAAAAGCGCCGGCAATCTCGAGAAGGCGAAATTTCCCGGTCAGCCGCGGAGAGTTTTTCTCCACACAGACATGGACGCCTTTTTTGTCTCCGTGGAGAGGCTGCTTGATCCTTCCCTCCGGAAAAAGCCGGTTATAGTAACCGGTGGACCCTCGAGAAGAGGAGTTGTCTCTTCCGCTTCCTACGAGGCGCGCGAAAAAGGCGTGCGCTCGGCGATGCCCCTTGTGCGCGCGCTCAGGCTCTGCCCCGAGGCAACTATCATCCCCGGCAATTTCGCAGCCTACGCGCGCTACTCAAACCTCGTGATGGAAATACTTCACGAATACACCCCCTTCGTGGAACAAGCTGGAATAGATGAAGCCTATCTTGACCTCACCGGCTGCCGCCTTCTTTTCGGGAATCCGGCAGAAGTCGCCAGAAGGATCCGGCAAAGGATACGGGAGGAGCTCGGTCTCCCCTCGAGCGCCGGACTCTCCAGCGCAATGATAGTCAGCAAAGTCGCCTCCGCTCTTGCCAAACCCAACGGCTTCATCGAGGTTCCGCCGGGAGCCGAGGCGTCATTTCTCGCGCCCCTTCCCGTAGATGCGCTTCCCGGGGTCGGTCCCTCCTGCCGCCTTATCCTTGCCGAGATGGGCATTCGAAAAATAGGGGAGCTTGCGCTCCTTCCGCCCGAGGCGCTTGAAGCGGTCTTGGGCTCCTGGGGACGCACTCTCCACGAATACTCGAGAGGAATTGACAGACGCCGGATTGAGAGCTCAGAGATGCCGGGCTCGGTAAGCAGGGAGATGACCTTTGAAAGCGACACCTTCGAATACGAATTCCTCCGCTCGGTGCTTCTTCTGCTCTGTGACAAATGCTGCGCCGCTTTAAGGAAAGGGGCGCTTGCCTCAAGAAGGGTCAGCGTGAAAGTCAGGTACTCCGATTTTGACACCAGGATTAAATCCCGCACACTTCCATGCCCGACCGATCGCGAACAGAACATCTATCCCGTCGCGCTTGAACTGCTCGAGCGCCTTCTGACACGCGGGGTGCGCGTAAGGCTGCTCGGGGTGAACCTCTCGGCGCTTGTCCCTTACTCGGCCCAGTATGAACTCTTTCCCCGCACCTCTCCTTCGGGAGACCCTGAAAAAATCGACAGACTCAACAGAAGTCTCGATCTCATCCGAAAGAGGTTCGGCTTCGAAGCCATCATGAGGGCAGGCGCGCTCAACTCCGCGCGGGGCGAGAAAACAAGAAAACCCCCCGTCCCAGAACCAAAAATGCCGAACGACAGATGCCAGGCGGCTGCCATGTAAGGTGATCCTCCATGTCTTTCGTCCACCTTAACACCCACAGTAAATTCAGCCTTCTCTACGGAGCAAGTTCAGTTGAGGACCTTGTCTCCGCCTGCGCCGAGTCCGGGATGGAGGCTCTTGCGCTTACCGATAGAGACGGGATTTATGCCGCCGTTCCCTTCTTCGAAGAGGCCACTTCAGCCGGGATCAAACCAATCCTGGGCTGCGATCTCGAGATCGCGCCGCCCGGCAAAGATGCCGCGAAAACCCACCGGATCATCCTCATTGTGCGGAACGAAAAGGGTTATTCCAATCTTTGCAAGCTCATCACCGAAAGACACCTCGGCAAATCATGGGAGAAAGGCAGTTGCGATGAGGGCGCTCCTCTTTCCCTTGACAGAATTTCCCAGTGGTCTGAAGGGCTTTTCGCACTGTGTCCTGATGCTGAGCTCCTCGAGGCTCTCGTTGAGATCTTCGGAGATAACCTTTTTGCCGAAATCTCAAACGATGGGACGAAAGAGAGCCACCTGAAAGCCGAGGTTCTCATAGAAAAAGCTCACCGTCTCGGCATCTTTTGCGCAGCGACCAATAAAGTGGCGTTCGCGGACCCGAAGGATTACAATCTCCACCTTCTCTTAAGCGCGGTACGCCTTTCAAAGCCCATCTCCCACATCCAACCCCACGAGCGAGCAAGCCCTGATTGCTACCTCAAGACCCCCCGGGAAATGGGGGAGACTTTCAGCCTCTATCCCTACACGCTCGCGCCGGAAGCGCTTGCCATGACCGGCGAAATCGCGCGCTCCTGCGATTTCCGCTTCGAGATGGGGAGTAGAATTTTCCCGAAGGTTGACATTCCCCCAGGCGAAACCCCCTTCTCGCATCTTGCCAAATTATGTCTCGAGGGAGCATCCAGACGCTACCGCCCGCTCTCACCGGAGGCGCTCGACAGGCTCCATTACGAACTCGAGATAATAGAAAGGCTCGGATTCACCCCTTATTTTCTTGTCGTTCACGACATCGTGAGGTTCTGCTCGGAACGCGGCATAAAAGCAGCAGGTCGAGGTTCGGCAGCCGGCAGCATGGTTGCCTACGTTCTTGGAATAACTTACATAGATCCGCTCGAGCACAATCTCTATTTTGAGCGGTTCCTCTCCCCGGCCAGAGAAGATCCCCCCGACATAGACCTCGACATAAGCTGGCGCAGACGGGATGAGGTCCTCAGCTACATATACCGCAGATTCGGGGCTGACAAAGTCGCGATGATATGCACTTTCGCCACAATGAAATCCAGAATGGCTCTGAGGGACGCCGCGAGGGCATTCGGCCTGTCGCCAGAGGAAACCTTCCGCCTCACGAAGAAAATACCCCACTGCCGGGCAAGCCAGATAGAGGCAGCCATATCGGTAATCCCCTCATGCCGCGGGCTCGAGTTTGAGTCTGAGCCCTACCGGACCGTCCTTGAGTTATGCGCCCGTCTCGACGGCTTTCCGAGGCATCTCTCCGTTCACGCGGGAGGGATCGTGATAGCAGACCGCCCCATAACAGAGATTGTTCCTCTCCAGCGCGCGGCAAAGGGTTTCATAATAACCCAGTATGACATGGGTCCCATAGAAAAACTCGGACTTTTAAAAATAGACATACTCGGCCAAAGGGGGCTTTCGGTAATAGAGAACTCCGCGGCGCTCGCAGAAAGGGAGCACGGAAAAAGAATCGACACCGATTCCCTTCCGCGCGATGATCCCGAGACCTTCAGGCTTCTCTCGGAAGGCCGCACCATCGGGGTGTTCCAGATTGAGAGCCCCGGTATGCGCTCACTTCTGTCCGCGCTAAAACCCCGCTCCATCGAAGACCTGACCCTCGCCATCGCGTTGATCAGACCCGGCGCCTCGGGAAGCGGGATGAAGGAGCTCTTCCTTAAGCGCCGGGCTGGTCTCGAGCCGGTGTCCTATATTCACACCGAACTCGAGCTGATACTCTCCGAATCCCTCGGTACTTTTATCTACCAGGAGCAGGTGATGCGCGCCGCGGCAGTGATAGCCGGGTTCACTCTCGAAGAGGCGGATGAGCTGCGGCGCGCCATGACACACAGGCGCTCGAGCGAGCAGATGAACGCCATCCGCCAGCGCTTCATTGAGGGCGCCGTCTCAAGAGGCGTCCCCGAAAGGAGCGCCAAGGCTATTTTCGCGAGTCTCGCGAATTTCGCGGGTTACGGCTTCCCCAAAGCGCATGCCGCAACTTACGCGGAGTTCGCCTATCAGGCGGCGTATCTGAAAGCCAACTACCCGGCCGAGTTCATGACCTCCGTGCTCTCCAACGAAGCCGGGTTTTACCATCATTCGGTTTACATCGAGGAGGCAAAGCGCTCGGGTGTGCGCGTCTTTCTCCCTGACATAAACAGGAGCGGCGCCGATTATTCGGTGGTTTCCGGTGCGATTTACATAGGTTTGTCCAGAATAAAGGGGATCAGAAGAAAGACGATAGACTCGATAATTTCAGCCCGTGCCGAATTTCCCTTCACCTCGCTGTCCGATTTCCTCTCCAGAGTGGACATTTCCGAGGAGGAAACCGCTGCGCTCATAAAATGCGGGGCTTTCGATGCCTTTGAGAATACGCGCCCGGAACTTCTCTGGAAACTTCGAATAATATACCCCGCGGCAGGCGAGGCACGCGCTTCCGGCAGGCGCGGTTTCCCTGGAGAATCCGCCCGGCTTTTCAATCCCGAAAGAATGGGTCTTCGCGTGGTGCTCCCCCGGATTCCCGACTATTCACCGGCGGAAAAAATCCGCATGGAACTCGAGCTCCTCGAAGCAAGCGTATCCTCCCACCCCCTCGAAATCCTGGCATCAGATTGGCTTCCCCGCGCCACCACAAAGAGCACCCAAATCACATCAGCATTGGGGAAGAAGGTCACAGTGGTAGGCTGGGTGATAGCCCAGCGAAGGGCCGTCACAAAGGATGGTCGTTACATGCAGTTTCTCACGCTTGAGGACCTCCACGGCACCTATGAGGCTATCCTTTTCCCTGACGACTACCAGAGGCTGGGTCTTTCCGCAGCCCGCTCAAGAGCGCTTATAATAAAGGGAGCCGTACGCGAGCACGCGGGGGCGGTCTCCGTGATAGCCAAAGAAATAGAGCCTATAGGCGCGGAAAAAAGCCTGGAAGAGCTCGCCACTCCGTCTGATGAGGCTGCGTTCTAAATACCGGGCATCATCGATCGATTTCCTTTGAGCATACACCGTTTGCGCAAGCGCGGCTCCCATAAGATATACCGGGGGACATCGCACGCAGACGCTCGATTATGGGCGGCAGAATCTCAATCAAATAGTTTATTTCTTCCTCCGTGTTGCGCCTTCCCAGAGTGAACCTAACCGAGCCCTGGGCAAGCTCGCGCCCAAACCCCATGGCAAGGAGAACATGCGAAGGTTCAAGCGCCTCGGAGCTGCAAGCAGAACCGGTGGACGCGCATACGCCGCAAGCGTCCAGATGAAGGCATACCGCCTCCCCTTCCACGCCCTCGAAGCAAAAGTGAGCGTTGTTGGGAAGGCGCATCGTTTCGTGTCCCGTTAGGTGGGAGCCGGTTATGCTGGAGAGGATACCCTCTACAAGGGCGTCCCTCAAAGCGGCGATTTTCTCCGCCCTTTCCTCAAGCTCCCCCGCAGCCGCTTCAGCGGCGACGCCAAGTCCAACGATGCCGGGCACGTTTTCGGTACCGGCTCTCAATCCCCTTTCCTGCTCGCCACCATGGATAAGCCTTTCGACAGAACATCCTTCCCTGATGAACAGCGCCCCGATCCCCTTCGGTCCGTAGAACTTGTGGGCGGAAATGCTCAGAAGATCAACGCCGAGTTCACGTACGTCAACGTTAATATTGCCGACCGTTTGGACGGCGTCAGTATGAAAACAGACCTCCGATTCTCTGCAAATCTTTGCAATTTCCGCAACGGGCTGTATCGTTCCAACCTCGTTGTTGGCATGCATTACCGATACTATCACCGTATCCTTTCTTATCTCCTTGCGGATATCGTCAGGATCCACAATTCCTGATGAGTCAACGCCTACGAGCGAGATCTCAAATCCCAGACGCTTAAGAAATCTGCAAGACTCCAGAACGGCATGGTGCTCGATGGCCGTTGTGATTACATGTCTTCCTTTTTCTCTAAGGGAAAGCGCCGTTCCAATCAGGGCAAGGTTATCCGACTCGGTTCCGCCGGAGGTGAAAACGATCTCGCCGGGGTTAGCGCCTATGAGTTTCGCAACGTCTTTTCTTGCCTGCTCGACCGCCGCACGCGCTTTTCTGCCCATCTGATAAATGGAGGATGGATTGCCGTACTCGTATGATAAATAGGGCTTTATGGCTTCGGAAACCTTTTTCAGCGGTGGCGTCGTAGCGGCGTGATCAAGGTATATGGTTCCCATTTTTCTCAGCCTTTCCTTTTTCCGTAACTAATTCGGTCTCTTAATATCCCCGCGTCCAGGAAATCATCTTCTCTTATTCTATATCCCTTTAAGTAATTTCCGAGAATGTCACCGCTTATCAACATTCATAGTGAGAATCGCTTGGTCACGCAACCGCCTGAAAGCCCAAAAATACGTTTATCTCGTTAGCCATTATTTCACCAAAACGCACGAACACTAATGACGTCTTTCGAGCACGTGAAGCACCGCTGATGTATAATCTTTCCGCGATGTCAAATAAACACGAGCGACAAAACATCTCTCCAGTGGGGACAAAAAACAAGAAACTGTCCTCACAACATAGCCTTGTGGTTTGTGTTGGTCAAGAAACGAGGGGGGGAAGATGGCAGAAATTACTCTAAGTATCATCAAAGCGGATGTCGGTGGTTATGTTGGACATTCTGATGTCCATCCTGAGCTCAGGAAATGCTGCGTTGCTGAACTCGAAAAAGCCAAGAAAGAGGGTCTCATAATCGATTACTGTCAGGGAGAAGTTGGGGATGACATCGCTCTTATAATCACCCACACCCGCGGAGTGGAAAATGAGGATATTCACCGATTCGCCTGGGACACCTTTACAGCCATGACTCAGGTAGCCAAGGAATACGGGCAATACGGTGCGGGGCAAGACCTTCTGGTTGACGCTTTCTCAGGGAACTTAAAAGGAATGGGACCAGGGTTTGCGGAGATGATCTTCGAGGAAAGACCCTCAGAACCCGTGATAGTGTTTCTCGCGGACAAGACTGAGCCGGGCGCCTGGAATATGCCGCTTTTTAGGATGTTCGCCGACCCGTTCAACACCATAGGTCTTGTGATAGACCCGAGCATGCACGAGAGATTTCGCTTTGAGGTACTCGACTTAATAGAGGAACGCAAAATAATCTTCTCCCTACCCGAGGAAATGTACGATATGCTCGTTTTCATAGGTTCTCCTTCGCGCTTCGTGATAAAGCATGTGTTCCGCAAGGGTTCCGATGAGCCCGTCGCCGTCACCTCCACCCAGAGGCTTTTCCTTATGGCAGGTAGGTATGTGGGTAAAGATGATCCCGTGATGGCGGTTCGGTGCCAGAGTGGTCTTCCCGCAGTTGGAGAGGTACTTGAGCCTTTCGCGTTCCCTCACGCCGTGGCCGGATGGATGCGGGGGTCTCATCATGGACCGCTTATGCCTGTCGGGCTCGAAGACGACACCCCCACAAGATTCGACGGTCCTCCGAGAGTCGTGGGATTGGGTTTTCAGATTAAAGACGGCAGATTGATTGGACCGAGAGATATGCTCGGGGATAAGAGTTTCGACAACGCCCGGAAAATGGCGCTGGATGCCGCCGATTATTTCAGAAAGCACGGACCTTTCGAGCCCCACCGCCTGCCGCTGGAAGAAATGGAATACACCACAATGCCCAATGTGCTCAAGAAGCTCAAGGACAGGTTCAAGCCGGTATAAGAAAGACACGGTTTGCGGGGAAATCTTAAGGCTGCTAAGCGGCTTGTTCTTAAGCGGGCGGGATATTCTTCTACGGAGAAACCTAAAGTTGTTATGGTTGCGGTTCGCATCATGCTCGAAAGGGAACGCCTGGATTCGAAATTTTATGTGGACATTTTAGGTGATCAATCTCACCAGCCGCGGAGCATTGCTTCCCATTCGTTGGCAAACAGCAATGATGCGAACTTCTGATACCTTGAAAAGGGAACGTTTTTGCCCACCCTCACAAGAAAAAGATTCGCCGAGTCCATTGCTACGTTCGGCTCGTCAGTAGCCATCTCAATAAACCCGTATCTACCCATCAGCTGAGCCCCCAGGTCATGGTACTGATATTTTGTCAGCCCCGTCTCCTCTAAATCCCAGTGCCACGTGAATCCAGTTGTCAGAACGATCTTGTCCTCATAATAAGGGTCATCGAAAGCGACTTTGAGCATGGCCTCCGCAAGACCGAGCCGGCGGTAATTGCGACTGACCTCGATGGCGCCGAGCTCAAAAAGCCACGGGTAGTTGGGCTTGCCCCACCTCTCCCTTTCTGAGGGCTTATGAATTCCTATGTAAGAAACAATCTTCGAACCGTGCGCCCCAACAATAACATTGCCTCCATCGCTCTTGCTAACCGTGATCAGCGCACGTTTCTGCCTCTCGGGATCGTGCCTGCTGAACATGCATATCCCGTCATCAATCGACATTGACTCGAGTTTTTCAGGGGAGCAATAGTTTTCAATCTCTATGGTTCCTTTTGCGGTTTCGACGCTTTTTGCAATCTTCTTCGGCTCTGCTTCTTTGACGGCGGTATCACGCTCCTCCTCCCTCTCGCCGAGAGGAATAGCGCCCTGCCAGCCGGTGAATATGGGCATACGTTCTTGCTTTTCCTTCTTCTTCCCGTTGCCCTTTTGGTCGTGCAACTTTTTCTCAGCTCCCAACGCACGAAACAATAAATACGACGGCTCATATCATATCAGAGATGGGCAGTGAATCTCCGAAAATTGGTAAGACTTGATTGGACAAAATCAAATTGGCCCACAAAAAGGCGTAAAGCTCATGCGGGAAATGACGGCGTCAATGGATAATTTTTAAAACAACAGGTTTCAAAGTATAATAGCAACACGGTGCTCATCTGGCACTTTTATTGCCTTGCTCAATGGAAAAATGTCAGAAGGTGCCTGACAAAGGACGGTTGCTATGAAAGATCTCCCTAAAAAGGTGCGCGATTGCATGACCAAAGAGGTATTAACCGTAAGACCTGAAGACCCCATTAGAAAAGTTTGGGAACTTGTTGAGGAAAAGAAACTCAGGAGGTTTCCGGTTATTGACGGAGAACGACTCGTTGGGATAGTGACCGACAGAGACCTGAGAAACGCTACCGCCTCCTCCGTCGTCCTTACAGAGAAAAAGTATCACGATTTTCTATTGGACACGATAAAGGTTGAAACGATAATGACTCCCAACCCGAGAACGGTTAGCCCGGACACGAGCATTCGAGAGGCCGCGAAGATAATCCTTAATATGAAAGTCGGGGGGCTACCCGTGGTCGATGGAGATAGGCTTGTGGGGATAATAACCGAGACAGACCTCATAAACGCTTTTATAAGCGCCCTCGCGGAATAGATCCCACAACAGCCGCGCGGTTAACTGCCATACAATCTTGAGCTTTCAATGTTTTACTCCCCGAAAGAATGCTCCGGTGAATGGGCAAAATTTATCCGGATAGGTACTAATTTGTTTTTAAGAAACCGCAGACATTTAACGGAAAAGCGCTTGGGGCGTCTTTCAGTCTGCAAATCTGAGCTAATCGTTCAACAGCGACCATCCTGAAGGCTGCGGGCATAATTGTTCAAAGGTCGGTGTAAACATACCACTTTCCCTTTACTCTTACAGTGTCAAAGAAAGGTCGCGCGTTTTTTGGCATCTTGCTTATGTCCTGAACCTCGGTTTTCTTCTCTCCCATAATAACCGCCGTGTATTTTATTTTCCCATCCATCAAATGAACCACGGCTTTGTTCTTATGCTCATCTGAGTGAACGACCTTGAACTTCATACCCTCAAACTTGACCTTTATCTGCTCGAACTTTTGCCTCGCAAGCTCCTCCTCGATTTTGCTCAAATTTCGTTTCTCGGGCGCGATGCACGCCTTGTATGTTTTCCAGTCTCCCTCCTCCCACGCCTTTATAAACTCCTTTACCACCCCTTCCGGGGTATTCTTTTCGGCGCAACCCGACAAAGCCAGTCCAGCTATTAACATGACCGAAAGAAACAGAAAGCAAGTGTTTCGAATACCCAGAAGGTGACCACGCTTGTGCATCCCCATCCTCCTATTTCACTCACTCGTCTCGCCTGAGCGGGAAAGGGGAATCCTCACGTACCATCCACTCTTGAACTTTTCAACTGGAAACTCGAGCGTGTAAGACTTCTCTCCTGAAAATTTTTCGGTCACGATCTGCTTCTTTTCCGCGTCTATGTAAGAGGAGGTTTCGGTTTTCGCGTCTATCGTTAAATCCGTGTTGCTCTTGCTCCCCTTTATGATGACTATTTTCCCCTCGACAATCTTCACCAACGCCTTGTTTTTGCCCTCAGGCCTGACTTTGAATTTCAATTTTTCCACGTTAAACTTATAAGCCTCGCTAACCTGGGGGAGAACCCTGTCCCGCCAGTGCTGCACATCCTCCTGAGTCATCTTCCTTGTCTCCTCGGGAAGCACTGACTCCATGAAAGCGTTCCAGTTGTTTGTGTCAATGCCTGTAATGAATTTCTTCGCGGCTTCAATAGGTGTCGATGCCGCGCAACCTGTTGTCAATATAGGCGAGACGATAAACAAGAGCAACAAAATCACAACGCCGCTTCTCTTCCGATTTAAAATTCGCCCAAACACCGAAACCGCACCTCCTGAAAGTCAAATCATTTATCAGCCAACCCAGATAACTTAAAGACAGATATCCACTGCTTTTTCCATTTATAAAATAAATCCCTTTACTATTTGAGGATACAGGCGGATTATAACATTTACTTTAGCATTTGCACCCACATGGAAAAAGCGCAGTTTTTCTTTCGCCTTCGATAAGCGCTAACAAATTGAAAACCTTCTGCTATTCAAGGTTCAAGTCGAGTTTTCTGTATTCTTGAGCGAGTCTCTCATATGCTCTCTTGCCCGCCTCGAATGAACTCTTCGCCTCATCAGAAAGGGCTTTAATGGGTTTTGCCGGAACCCCGCCGACCAGCATGCCTGGCTCCACGACGGTTTTCGGCGTCACGACAGATCCTGCTGAAACCACGCTGCCCTCACCTATTACCGCTTCATCGAGTACGGTTGAGTTGATGCCGATTACCGCCCCGTCTTTTATCGTGGCTGAATGAATCACCGCGCAATGCCCAACCGTCACGTCGTTTCCTATGTCCGTTCTGTTAGCAACGTTGCAGTGGATAACGCAATTGTCTTGAATGCTCGTTCGGGCTCCAACTCTTATTGGATTCCAATCCGCGCGAAGAACCGCTCCCCACCAGACGCTTGCGCCACTTTCGACAGTAACATCGCCTATCAGAACAGCGGTCGGCGCAACAAAGGCGTCGTCGGCGATTTTAGGCCTCTTACCGTTTATTTCGATAATCATTTTCACCTCCCATACGCCTGATCGCCTAATTTTATTCGGGCAACACCAAAGCAATCAAAAATCGGACAAATTTCGAGAAACTGTATTGACATCAGTAACGTTTAAGTTTATAGATACCCGAAGGAAATTTAAATGGGGGGCGCTCCCTGATGGAAGAGGTCGACGCTCAGGACATACATCAGCTCCGTAAATGCACCATTAGAAGCACGGGAGAAAAAAAGAAAGTCTGTAAGTACTCCCTCCAGCCTAAAGCAGAGAGCCTCACCACCGTTAGAGAGTTCATAAGGACAACTCTTAAGCCTTTTGATTCAATAAGACCTCATGTACATGAAATTGTCTTTGCGACCCACGAAGCGTGTAAAAACGCTGTGGAGCACAATCCCGAAAGCGAAGACCCCGTTGACATTGTCTGCGAGGTTTTTGAGGATTCGGTAATTGTTCAGGTCTCCGACAGGGGAAAAGGATTCAACCCCAAAAATATCCCCAAACGTATACCTGACCCAACGGCGCTCGAAGGCAGGGGAATCTTTCTGATGCACGCGATGATGGACGCCATCGAAACGAAAACGGGCAATAACGGAACGACCGTCAGAATGCAAAAAAGGATCAGGGATTCCTAACTTAAGCGACCCGCTAAAATTACCGTTTTTTCTGAAAACATCTTTCGGATGGCTGCGCTATGGCTGGAGTGATTCTTCTGAAGGAACTCCCTCAATGTATATTTCGACCCCCTGGATACCCTTACCGTTTGCAGTGGCTGTCTTTTTGATCTGGTTTTCTATAGCAAGGACCCGTGCTGAGCCTCCACCGTATTTTCTCATTTCCCCCGAGAAGTCGAGACGGACAACGCCTGATTCAAACGAATAGGAAAGCAATTTAACGCCTTCCGGTATAGCGGTAGAAATACCCTCGGTTCGCTCACTCTCGGTGGGTCCCTCAAGGAGAGCCTGGACTGAGGCCGCCACCGGGTCTGCCCCTTTCGTTTTCCGCTCTACCTCAACAAGTTCTTCTACCTTTAAAAAGTACACCTTCACATTAATGCTTTCAGCGGAGTTCTCCGATTCACCATCGCGCGTGCGGGTGTTCCCCTGCTGAATTGAGCCTTTCGTGCCTGAAGAGCAGCCCCCACCAAGAATGGTAAGGGCAAGGAAGAAAACCAAAATGAGACGGAAAGTCGGCATATTTTCGTGATTGCGAGATTTTCTGAAATTCATTTCTTCCTCCTTTTACCTTTAAAAAATCATGCTAAGGAGATATTGGCACCGCAAGCATCGCCGTTATTATAATATTTAATTGTAGAAGTCACGAGCTTACCGGACAGTGCCATCCGTCCCTCCAGTAGATTCTAGACCCTCTAGGCCGCCTTTTTCACCTCCTTTCCTTCGCTCTTCTTCTTTGCGTGCTTGGCGATCTCTTTCTTGCCGGTGGCGAACGTCTCGTAGGGCTTGCGACCTTCGTTGCGATAGCCGCGGTGCGGCCTCTCTTTGTTGTAGTGCTCGAGCCATTTGTCGAGGTCCTTCTGCAGTTCCTCCACCGAGGCGTAGAACTTCTTTCTGAAGGCCTCCCGGAAGAACTCGTCCAGCACTGTGCGATTGAACCGCTCCACGAAACCGTTTGTCTTGGGAGTGCCGACCTTCGTGAACCGGTGCTCGATATCGTTCAGCTTCAGGAACAGCTCGTAGGGGTGTTCCTCAAGCTTGCCCTTGTACTCCTTGCCGTTGTCGGTGAGCACCGCGTTGACGGTTATTCCCTCTCTTGAGAAGAACGGGAGCACGCGGTCGTTGAGCAAGTCCGCCGCGGTGATGGCGAGCTTCGCGGTGTACAGCTTGGCGAATGCAAATGAGCTGTAGGTGTCGACCACCGCCTGCATGTAGAGCCTTCCCACCCCCTTCAAGGTGCCCACGTAGAACGTGTCCTGGCACAGCAGGTACCCAGGATAGAACGTCTCGACGTGCCTTTCGGCGAACTCGGGATTGTGCTTCTCGAGCAGGCGTATCTGCTCCTCGGTGAGCTTGAAGCTTTTCTTGGATGACTTCTCCTCGAGTGCCAGCATCCCCTTGTATCGGGTTTCCAGGTCGTTTCTGATCCAGACGTTGCGGACCGTCGTCGCCGATACCACCTTCTCGCGCAGCGCCATCTCGTCTGCGATCCTCTGCTGGCCCCAGGCGGGGTGCTCGATGGATAGCTCGACGATCTCTTTCTCGAGCTCGTCGGAGATCCTGTGCGGGGTGGACCCCGGTATCGGAGGTCGGTCGAGGAGCGCCTCGAGGCCTCCCGTCTGGAACGCCCTCTTGATCTCATAGAACTGGGATCGGGAGTACCCCATCAGCCGGCGGGCCTCGGAGACGCTCCTCAGTTCCTGTGCCAGCTGTAGCATCGAGAGCTTGCGTTGTGCTACCTTCTCGTTTGCAGTCATTCGTCTCTCCTTTCCGGTGTTACTGCTGTTTTGGCGAACAACAATTCTACCGAAGGGGACGGATGACTGCCTTGCTGTTGCGGATGTTACAAAGTGTCCGGGGAGCTGTTAACTTCTACAATTTAATTATAATATCCCTATGACACGGGTAGGAATTCCGAGGGCGCTTTCATATTACCGCTATTTCCCCCTCTGGGAAACTTTCCTTGAGGAATGCGGCGTCGAAATCGTTCGGTCCGATCCCACAAACAAACTTATCCTCGAAAAGGGAGTAAGCCACAGCGTCGACGACATCTGCCTGCCCGTGAAGTGCTACTTCGGACACGTGCTCGACTTAAACGAGAAAGCGGACTACATCCTTGTGGAGAGGATACTTTCCCCGGAGAGAAATCTCGAAAATGGTTTTACCTGCCCTAAGCTCATGGCTCTTTTAGACATGGTCAAACATGGGCTCGAAATCAAACCGAAAATCCTGGAATTTTGCCTCGATTCCAGAAAGCACCCGCTTACTAGAGCTATCGGCAGAATTGCAAAATCGCTCGGGATACCTAAGCGCCGCGCCTTAAATTCAATGAAAGCGGCTATTGAAAGGCAGAAATTATACGAGTCCAAGCTCACGCGCATGGACGTCAGCATAGAAAAAAGAAACTGCCAATCGGGGAAAAACGAGGAAATTCCTCTAACCGCCCAAGCGTCCGACCTATTCCCAAGACAGGAAGACGCGAGGTCTGAAATGCGAAAACCTTGCGCGAAAGTTACATCTCACCCCTACTGCCAGCCTAAAAGGGATTTAAAAATCGCTGTAGTTGGACACGAATATCTGATTTTCGACAAGTTCCTCAGCCACGATATCTGCGGCAAACTCGAGCGCCTGGGGGCTACGGTCTACACATCATCAGCCCTTCCCGAGGAAATCATTGAAAAGGAAATAATGAAATATGAGGACATTTCATGGGTTTACGAAAGGGATCTTGTTGGCGCAGCTTCCTATTTCCTCTCATCCGGCATAGTTGACGGGGTCATTTTTGTCGTCTGTTTCGCGTGCGGACCGGACTCAATAACAATGGAAATAATTAACAGGGAGATTTGCCCGAAAAATAGACCGCCTGTTATGACAATAGTAATCGACGAACACACGGGAGACGCGGGCGTCCTCACAAGGCTTGAGGCCTTCTGTGATATGGTAAGAAGGGGATGAGGTGAGAGTCTCCTTTCCTCACATGGGAAACGCATACATCCCGCTTTCAGCCCTGTTGAAAACGCTTGGAGCCGAGGTTATCGTTCCGCCTTTACCTACCCGAAAAACCGTAGAGCTCGGCTCGCTTTACGCGCCCGAATTCGTCTGTCTGCCCTTCAAGGTGAACCTCGGGGACAACATACAGGCTCTTAACATGGGAGCAGACACGCTCGCCATGGTTTGTGGGTCCTGGGCATGCAGGTTCGGATACTACGGGCGAATTCAACACAGGATACTCAGAGACGCCGGTTTTGAGTTCGAAAGCCTGCTGCTGGGTCGCGACAACCTGGGCGCTACTTACAACAGGTTCAGGAAAACGGCAAATAGAAGCCTTCCGCTTTCCTGGGCGAGCGCGCTTCGCATTTTTCACATGAAAGCGAAGGCAGTGGACAAGCTCGAATCACTTTCGAGGAAAATAAGACCTTTCGAAAAAAAGAGAGGTTCAACTTCCCAGGCGCTCGCGGAGGGATTAAGAATCCTTCACGAGGCGCGGGATATACAAAAGGCGCGAAAGGCTTTCCAAAAGGCGAGGGACCTCCTGCTTTCCGTCGAAACCGAAAAATCCCGCAAGCCGCTCAATGTCGCCATCGTGGGCGAGATCTATGTGGTAATAGAGCCCGCGCTTAATTTCTCGATAATTGAAAGACTTGGCGAAATGGGCGTGCTTGTCCATCCTGCATTATCAATCTACAAGTGGCTCTTTCGCTCGCTCAAGATTGACCCGCTTATCACCGCTGACGAGAAAATAGCGATAAGGCGGACAAAACCATACATCCCTTATGACATCGGTGGAGAAGAACACCAGACGATCGGGGGTACGATAAAAGCAGCAAAGAGGGGCTACGAGGGTGTTATTCACCTCTATCCCTTGACCTGTATGCCGGAGAACATATCGAGGGTAATTATCCCGGCGCTTGAGCGCAGATGCAACATACCGGTTCTAAATCTCTGCCTCGATGAGCACTCATCCCCAGCGGGATTTATGACAAGAATAGAGGCTTTCCTTGACCTCCTCGAAAGAAAACGAGCGAGGAATTCGACCGTTTAATGGAAACTCAAAAGATGACATAAACCCAAAATACCCCACGCTCTGAAATTTTCCGCTCTCGTCCTATCCAGCGCCTTTGCTCCTCGAAATCATATTGAGCGCCCGTTCCGCGCTTGAGCGCACAATCGCGCTGGGATCATCGAGCGCCTGTTTCAAAGCGGGAATCCCGCCCGGGTCGCATATCATCCCGAGAGCGAGCGCCGCCGCGGCTCTAACCTCGGGTGGTTTGCCTTTTTTCAACAATCCACCCCTTCCGAGAATCTCCACCAAATGTGGCACATATGCAGGGTCCCCGAGGTCCCCGATAGCCAGGCACGCCGCTTCGGAGAGCCCCTCCTCTTCAAGTTTACCCTTCTTTCCAGATCTATTGACAATATCGAGGAGGAAAGGCACAACAGACGGGTCGCGGAAAGACCCGAGCATCCTAACGGCTGTCCTTCTTACGGACGGGCTTGGGTCGTTGATCGCCCCCATGATGAACTCCAGACATTCTCGCGCCCCAATTTTTGCAAGCGTTCTGATGACCTCACGCCTCACTCTTTCGTCTTGGTGCCCCGCCATAACGCATATGTCATCTATCGCCTCTTCCGCTTTCAACTCGCCGAGCACACGCAAGATGTTTCGGCACGCATACCAAGGATTTGGTTTCTTCATCTCCGCAACGAGCGCCTCTATCCCAACGTTTCCAGCGCAAGTAATAGCCTCGAACGCCACGTCTTGCCTCTCGATTTTGCTCAAGCTTTTGACTAATTCAACCAGGGGAGCCAAGAACTCAACCCCAAGTTTGGAAAGGACTCGGACGGCGAACAGCGCTTTCCCGCGTTTTTCCTCCGACATGAATGCTGTCGGATCGAGCGGACCACCGGGCCCGATAAGACTCTGAAGTACATCGCCGGCATGTTTCCGCAATTCTCGGCCCTTCCCGCCATCTGGTGACATAGCAGCAAGCAGCGTTTGAATCAATTCCGCCACTTCGTCAGGCTTTCCCGCCTTTATATAAATATCCGCGATCAGCCCGAGGGTATCCGCCTCGTGAGCAAAAGTCTGATAGTCCTCTTCCCTTAAAACCGCGTTTTTCAAGACCGGTGAAATGATTTTGACGGCGCGCATCGCATACTCAGTTTCGAGCTGGCTAATTGTTTCCTTTACCAGGTGAGCGGCGTATCTTCGAATTTTCTCCGACTCGACCTGAATGTTGTCGGCAAGTCTTAAAAGCATACCCGACGAAAGGTCCTCCTCCTCCATCTCGTATAGTCTTTTTATCTGAGTGGAGACAACCTCGTCATCCCCAAAACCAAGGTCAGGCAAATCCTCCTCCTCGATTGGACCGCCGAGTAGCTGATAAGCGGAAAAAACTCTTTTGCCTGTTGAAAAGTCACGTTCCTCGACAATCTGCGCTTCGTCGAGTTTCCGGTCTATCAGCTCGGAAACAGCCTCCTCGCGGTTACCGCTTTTTGCCTCGAGGAGGATGGCATTCATTCCCATCAGCTTCTCTTTTGCCCACCTCTTATCAAAAGCTTTTGCATCTTTCCTCATCTCAAGGTAGTCAGCGATCAGCGAATCCACAAGGTCCATCAGCTGTTTATCGGATAGCATTTCGATTACGTTCTTTCTGACCTGCTTTATGTCAACCCCAGTTATCTCACCGCTTGAAAGTACCGATGACATCTCGGACGGGGTCATGCTGGCAACGATTCCCGCGAGCTGACCAGTAAGCAAGTCTCTCAAGCGCTCGCCTCCGGCCTCATCAGCAATCGAGGCAAGGCGCTCAAGCCCCTCTTTTGCCAGATTGTTCCTGGTAAGAATGCCTCCCTGTTCGCCTTCCTGGGAGATGAAACTTGAGAGAATACTTCCAACCTTTTCCGCGTCTAAAAGCGCTTCGCTCAATCTCTCCTGGTCGATCTCTCTGATTTCAATTTTTCCCATCAAATACTGGACAAGCAGTTCATCTTTCAGTGCGTCAAGCGGCGTGGGTTCTCGCCCTCCCCTTAAGCCAGCCGATGCGAGCTCCTTTCCCGATTCAACCGCTACATAAACCCGCCTGTTCACAAGAATGTTTTTGACTTCCCGCCGGCGGAGCTCACCGTCTATGTCTTCCCGTATTTGGGGATTGACCATCATTTCTCCTACAACCTCGAGCGCATCCCTGAGCTCGTCAATTGTCACTCCCCTCTTGAACTCAATGGTCGAGATACCCCTTTCGTTCATCCAATCCACGAATGATCTTACCGGGGCTCTCTGCTGGTCCATCTCGTCAAGCTGTTCCCCGTTTATAAGAAGCCGGCTTTCAAGAGCGCTTACGCTCAATGAGTCAACCTCGCTAAGTATTTCCTCCAGGCGCTCCATCGCCTGATCGAGAGTGTCAAGGACCATCGAGCTCTTGGGCGGATAAAGTCGCATATTGACAGTTGCAGCATGTGTGTTGATCACGAATTGCACGGCGCGATGGATAAACTTGTCAGAAAAAGAAGTTTGTCCACCCACATTAATATGTTCGGACATTACAAGCCTCTGCCGTTTCTAATACTTTCTTATAAACTCCCACAAGCCAACCCGAAATTCCCGATAACAAAAGAGTCCATTCAAAATTATAACCGCGGTAAGTCACCTTTATCTAAGAGGCAACCGATGCGCAAAAGCCTCATCAATCGCGAAGTTCCAGACCTGACGAGCTCATGTGCCCTAATCATTGCCGCTTCCTCTTCCATTGGACCCGGAGACACCGAGTAAACCGCAACTTTCTCACCGAGCTTCATCTCATCGGATTCGCTTATTCTCCCCGTAATCACGATCACAGGTACATCAAACTTGGAGGCAATGCCTATCACCCCGGCGGGCGTCTTACCGTAAAGAGTTTGATAATCAAAAGAGCCCTCACCGGTCAGAACAATATCGGCTTTTTCAACGGAATCAGCAAGACGGCTTATTGAAGCCATTACATCAAACCCGCCAGCGATCTTGGCGCCGCAAAAAGCGATTAAACCTGCCCCCAGTCCACCGGCCGCTCCCGAACCGGGCACATCCCGTACGTCTACGCCAATATCCTTGAGGATGACAGCCGCCAGGTTGCTCAAGCCTTTCTCCAGTATCTCCACCTGTTCCGGGGAAGCGCCTTTCTGGGGACCGTAAACCCTTGCGGCTCCCTCCTCACCGAGAAGGGGGTTAGTGACATCGCATGCGGCAAGGAATTTTGCGCTTGACAGTCTCGGACCCCTTTTGGAAGAGTCAATAAACTTAACCGCCTGGAGATGCTCTCCCGCCGGACGTATCTCATTTCCCTCCTTGTCGTAGAAACGATATCCTAATGCGCGCGCCATTCCGCATCCTCCATCAACGGTCGCGCTGCCCCCCAAGCCTACTATTATCTGCTCCGCCCCGGCACCCAGGGCATCCAGTATCAGTTCGCCCGTTCCGTAGGTATCGGAATTCATTACATTTCTCTGTGAGGATTTAAGCAGAAAAAGCCCTGAAGCCTGCGCCATCTCGATTACCGCCGTCGGGACAGGATACAGATCAACCCTTCCCGCGAAACCGGTCACCGATTCGAACTTAGAAAAAATTGGCTTTTCAACGAAGAGCCATTTTGCCCTGACCCTCATCCCCGGAAGCGGGCCACTGACCGTTGATTCCCTGAACCCGACCCCCAAGGAAGCGCACATGGTGTCGATCGTGCCCTCCCCGCCATCAGCCATCGGAAAACTCTCTATCTCGGCCTGTGGAAATACTTCACGAACGCCCAGCGCCATCGCCTCCGCTGCCTGGACCGAACTGAGACTCCCCTTGAACTTGTCAGTGGCTATTACGACACGCATTTCTCCCACTCCCAAGCGACAAAACCCCTCACCTCTCATTAAACGACGAGGAATCCGATTCGCGCTTAACGTTTAAACCCCTGACCTTCTCCGTCAGAGCGCCTTGTTCGCCTCCTTATTGATTGTATAATCGCCGCATGGACTCAAACATGAAAGAAGAAAAAATCATCACGAGAGATTTCGCGCTAGCTTTTGTAGCCTCTTTCTTCTTCCTTGCAAGCCTGTATCTGCTCATTCCTATAATACCGCTTTTCATGTCAGAGAAACTGAAAATTGACGCGCCCAGAATAGGTCTTCTTATGGGGGTCATGACTTTTTCATCCATGCTTTTAAGGCCAGCGGTCGGTTACGCATCCGACAAAGTGGGTCGAAAACCAATGCTCCTTTTCGGATCGATTATCTTCATGATTGCCCCGCTCCTCTATAACCTCGTTCGGGGCGCCGAGATGGTTGCGCTCGTGCTCGCTTTCCACGGTGCGGGCATAGCGTGCTTTCATACAGCATCTCTCATCTTCATAGGAGATATTGCTCCTGGTAAGAGAGTGGGCAAATCAATGTCGTGGTTTCAGTCGTCCTTTAACCTGTCGATTATGATAAGCCCGCCCCTGGGCGCGGCAATCATGGAAAATAGCGGTTACAGCAATGCTTTCCTCACCTCTTCATGTCTTGCTGCGGTCGCCCTCGTTTTAGTCTTCTTTATCCCCGAAAGCGGGGCAAAAGCAATTGAGGCCGTCAAATTTTCCGGGAAGCCGAGTCACTTGTACAAGGTCCTCATCTATTCATCCATCGCGGCGTTCTCGGGCACTGTTGCTTTAGGCTCAACGGAGTCCTTTATTGGCCTGTACGCAAAATCGAGGGGCATAGGTGGATTCGCGTTGTACTTCGCCGTTTCAGCCGGAACGCTTCTTTTGCTTCGAACGCTTGCGGGAGGGATACCTGATAGGATTGGCAGAAAAGCCTCGATCTCATTATCGCTTTTAACCCTCGCGGCTTCACTTGCGATTCTTGCAACGGCTGATTCACTGTTATTACTGCTGTTATCTTCCGTTGCTTACGGAATAGGGTTTTCATTCCTCTCGCCGTCAATCTCCGCATTTATAACGGAAAACGTTCCTTCCGAAAAACTTGGAGCGGCATTCGGAATATACACATCCCTGTTTGAAGGTGGAATAGCCGCAGGTTCGATCATAACAGGCGCTGTTGCCGGCGCTTCAGGGTATTCGGCTGCCTTCGCCTCCATCGCCGCAATAAGCTGCGTCGGCGCCACTTTCAGCGCGCTCTCGGGTCCCAGGCGGCATCCATGTTCATGACCAAAAATAAGCGGAAATCCTGGATTTCTAAATCAAGTTCTTTCCTGCGAGGTAGTCTTCTCTGGAAAGGAAAAGCCGCTTCATAAGCCAAATTTCTCGGGCGAGAGAAACTGAGTGCGACAATTATTTTATGTCCTAATCCGCTTCGTGGAATCCCTCCTCACCGCATCTGGCGGCATATTCTTCCGCGAGGTCTACCGCTTCCTTAGGAGTTGTGGCGTTTATAATCCCCTTTTCTTCCCGTCCCTCAAAATCAAGTTTCCAGGTCTTTATACCAATCACAGGTTTGCCCATCTTCAAAGCGAGGGCGATCTCTGAAAGTGTCCCGTAACCACCGCTCACAGCGATGACCGCATCCCCAGAGAGCGCTACAAGGGCGTTTCTGGCGTGCCCCATGTCAGTTGGCACCGAAACCGTTAGCCATCTACTGGCGCGCTTTCTGTCCGGATGCGGAAGAATACCTATTGAGATTCCACCTTCCTCGCTCGCTCCTTTCGCAGCCGCGTCCATAACACCGCCCAGCCCCCCACAAACAAGCACATGTCCCCTCTTTGCGATTTCCCTTCCGATTTCCTCCGCTATTTCTGCGATCCGGCTATCACACGACGCTGTGCCCACCACAGATATATACAATTCTTACACCCCCTGAATGACACATATAAGGATGCGCTTTAAGCGCGCAATGCTAACCGGCCTGGCGTCCTTGTTATTGTGAAGCCCGCCGTTATTAGCCCCTCGCTGAGGATAAGTAGTTTGACGTTTGACACTGAACTCGTCAAGTCCTTAGACTTATCAATGTCGAGGTTTGCGCCCAGAAGTCGCAGCATAGAATTTCGTTTGCGGCTGCGGTATCTCAAGGAAGATGGTTAAACCGGTAATCTGCTAAACCTGAGTTTATCGCGAGCTTTGCCTTACTGCGCGTCCCAGCCAGAACAAAATTACGACTTGACCAAGCCGGATTCTTAAGGGGAGTGATATCGATGGCCTACAAAGTGCTCGTGACAGGGTCCTGCGGATTTGTGGGTCCTTACGTCATCGAGGAACTTCTGGAGAAAGGATATGAAGTCCGTGCGGTGGACCTTCCCGACGCGGACCATGCCCATGTTGAGAGGCTTGATTGTGAAATCGTTGAGGCCGACTTGCTCTGCATTGACTCAGCCCTCAAGTCTACGAAAGGGGTCGACGCGATAATCCATACAGCCGCGAGAATGAACTACTACATGACCCGACCCGAGTTTGAACTAGCTAACTATCACCTGACCGCGACAATATGCGAGTCGGCTCTCAGGTCAGGCGTAAAAAAGCTTGTTCATTTCTCCACTTGCGACACTTACGGTCCGCCTCAGTACTCACCCGTTGATGAAAGCCACCCCCAGAAACCCATCAATCTTTATTCGAAAACGAAATTAATGGGGGAGCAGGCGGTATTCAGATACCACAAGAATTTCGGGTTGCCCGCCACCGTAATAAGGCCCACGACAATATACGGTCCGCGTTGTGTCTATGTTATGGGGCTCTTCCTTGCGCTTCCGGTTATGCTGCGGGAAAGAGGCTTCAGAAAACTGGCCGTACCAAAGGACGGGTTCACCACAAACCTTGTCCATGCCCGTGACGTTGCCGGCGCAGCCGTGTTCCTTATGGAAAAAGAAGAATCCTTAGGCGAAGCGTACAACATATCAGACGATTCCAAAATGGAATCAGGCGAACTCATAGAAATACTTTTGGGAGCCGTAGGAATCGAGTCCAAACGCGTCCTTCCGGTGCCCAATTCGCTCGTCTCCTTCGCTGCAAAACTCGCCTCACACCTCCCCAGAGCTTTCTTTTCGAAGATCACCGATTTCCTACAGCGCAGGTGGGACGAGATCGTCCTGAGACGCCAAATAGTTCCCGCCCTGAAACCAAGATTTGACCCCGGCTTCACCAGTTTCGGAAGAGGCAATTATGATTTTGACAACTCGAAGATCAAGAAACTCGGTTACGAACTTAAGTATCCGGATTTCAAAGCTGGATGGAGTGAAACAGTCAAATGGTATATGGAAAATGAATGGATACCTAAATACGAATCGCTGCTTTGAACCAGAAGTCCTCAACCGCAGAATGCTCTTTGATTTTCCATCGCGAGTAAATAACAGTGTTCATAAGCCAGCTTGCTATGAAGCATTAATCGGCGGGTTGAGAAAGCTCATTACGTAGTTCTCACTCGTTACTATATAATTTGAGAAAAACAGCGATACCAAACGAGGCTCATTGCTTCGCTGGACGCCCAGCTCAAAAAGCTGTTTTTGGAAAAGAAAGAGTCTTTTGTGAAAGATTGCATAAAGACAAAGAATTTTCCTTGTTGCCGGGGCATGATACGAGGTGGTTAACCTGATCAAAGAAATCAGGATTCACGGCAGAGGAGGACAGGGAAACGTTACGGCAGGAGAATTCCTTGCCGAAGCGGCTTTTATAGACGGTTTGTTCGCTCAAGCCTTCCCCATGTTCGGATCCGAGCGTCACGGAGCCCCGGTTACCGCCTACGTTCGCATAAGCGATAAGCCGATAAGGAAGCGAAGCCAGATATATGAGCCGGATTATCTCATTGTCCAGGACCCGAGCCTTTTCCGCGGGGAAGACGTTCTCCAAGGTTTGAAATCCGGTGGCTTGATAGTCATAAACTCTTCGCTAAAGCCTGAGGATTTCGATATCCCCTACGATTACCGCGTGGTCACAATTCCAGCCACTGAAATAGCGATAGAGATTCTCGGCAAACCAATCATCAATACGATAATGGTAGGTGCCTTCGCCGGTTCATCGGGCGAAATAAGCCGCAATTCTCTCGAAAAAGCGGTGCTAAAAAGATACCCAGGAAAACTCGGAGAAAAAGAGGTAGAGGCATTGAGGAAAGCCTATGAATGGGCAGAGGTGAATAAATGAAACAGGTCTTTGGAATTGTTGTTCAACCCGGTACCTCCAGAGAGGAGAAAAAAACAGGCTGGCGAGTTTTCAGGCCGAAATTCAAGCAGGAAGCGTGCATTGGGTGCAGAAACTGCCATATGTTCTGCCCCGACGGCGCCGTTTACAGAATCGACAAGAAGAAATTCGACGCGGACCTCGACGCCTGCAAAGGTTGCGGCATATGCGCCGAGATGTGCCCGGTTGATGACATCGAGATGTTGCTTGAGCGCAATTGAAGCGTATCGAAGGGGTTTGAAATGAAAGCGATAATGGAAGGCTCGCAAGCTGTCGCTCAAGTGGTATCGCTTTGTAAGCCCAATGTGGTGTGCGCATACCCCATCACTCCGCAAACACACATCGTTGAGAGGCTCGCCATTCTTCACAGCGAGGGAAAGCTTAAAGCGGGTTTTGTCCTGGCCGAAAGCGAGCACTCGGCCGCATCAATTGTTCTGGGGGCGTCTGCGACCGGCGCAAGGTCTTATACCGCCACTTCCTCACAGGGTCTGCTGCTGATGACAGAAGTGATGTTCAACATAGCCGGCATGAGACTTCCGGTGGTCATGACAGTGGCGAACAGGGCGGTTTCGGCGCCCATCAATATATGGAATGACCAGCAGGATTCCATGTCCCTCCGAGACTGCGGCTGGATTCAGATGTACGCTGAAGATGTCCAGGAAGCCTGCGATATGCACATTCAAGCTTTTCGCATCGCCGAGGAGCTCAACATACCTGTAATGGTTTGCATGGACGGGTTTGTTCTAACGCATTCAATGGAGGTGGTTGATATCCCGTCACAGGACGAAGTTGACGAAATCCTCCCTCCGTTCGCGCCATCTTACTTCTTGACACCCAAAGACCCTGTAACGCTCGGCTCAATGGCGGGTCCTGACGCATACATGGAAATCAGGATGCTCCTGCACAAAGCAATGAAGGACGCCCCGCGCGTAATACAAGACGTTTCGGATGAGTTTGAGGAAAAAACCGGTCGCCACCAAGGAGGTCTTCTCGACCCTTACGAGCTTGAAGACGCCGAGATTGTTCTCGTTTCCATGGGTTCCCTTTTGGGCACGATGAAAGATGTTGTTGACCAGCTTAGAGATGAAGGATACCCTATCGGCATTCTGAAAGTGAGAACAACCAGACCTTTCCCGAGAGAAAAATTTCACGATCTACTCTGCAACGCCAGGGCTGTTGCAGTGCTTGAAAAAGATATCTCCCTGGGGCTTGAGGGGATACTATGTTCCGAAATAAGATCCGCTTTCTGCAGAGCAGCCAAAACACCCAATATCTCGAGTTTCATAGTGGGTCTTGGCGGGCGAGACGTGCGGGAGGATGATATCCGCAATATTGCGATTAGCATGTTTGAAAACGATAGCTGCAGGGTCGAATTTGTTGGCATTAACAAGGAAGCGCTCGCCGCGGCCCACTGGCGAGCTGAAGATTATACAGAATGCATTTCCACCGATGTATGCCCAAAACCAGAAAAAGGAGATTCGTAAAATGGCTGTGGAAGAGGTGGAATCCAGGCTTCTTGCCTACGGCCATACCGCATGCGCTGGTTGCGGTGAAGCGCTTGCAGCAAGAACAGTTATTGAAGCGGCAGGACCAGATGTCATCATTGCCAACGCAACTGGCTGCCTTGAGGTTTTCACCACAAGATTTCCACGCTCGGCATGGCGTGTTCCCTGGATACATTCGCTTTTCGAAAACGCCGCAAGCGTTGCGTCTGGAATTGAGGTGGCGCTTAAGGCGCTTGAAAGGTCGGATGAAGCAAAGGTCATAGCGCAAGCTGGTGACGGCGGTACCGCGGATATCGGGATGGGCGCTTTCTCGGGAATGCTCGAGCGCGGTCATGACATACTTTATGTATGTTACGACACCGAAGTTTACTCAAACACGGGCTTTCAGAGGTCCGGTCTAACCCCTCTTTACGCCCACACGACCACAAGCCCAGCGGGAGAGCTTACCTGGGGCAACGCGACAAGGAAGAAAGACCTGCCCTCAATAGCCGTTGACCACGGGGCTGTATATGTAGCGACTGCCTCCGTCGGATATCCGCAGGACATTACCAGGAAAGTGAAGAAAGCTCTTTCTCTTTCAGGCCCCAAGTATATTCAAATTCATTGCCCTTGCGTACCCGGTTGGGGAATAGAAAGCCACATGACGATCAGGGTTGCCCGGGCAGCTGTAAATTCTGGGCTTATACCTCTTTTCGAGATTGTTGAGGGAAATATAATTGGGGTCCGAAAAATCAAGGAAGACGAGCGCGTCTCCGTTGAAGAATACATGAAACTGCAGAAAAGGTTCTCCCACGTTTTGAAAAGTCCGCGCGGCAAAGATTTGATAAGACAAGTTCAATCGATAGCGAACCTCAACATCGAGAAATTTGGACTTTTGGGAATCAATGAGTAGCATATATAAGCATACATTACCCAGACGATTTTGTCGTTTTCGCAACGCCCGGCAAATATTGCATATTTCGCTCCAATAAGAAAGGTTACGTATAAGAGCCCGAGAGCGGTAAAGGGAGGCAGAATGGAAGGAGAAAAAGAAAAAGTACTGCAGGAAGAGGTTGGAAAACTTGAGGAGCAACTAAAAATCCTCGCCGAGAAAATACAGGTTCTAACCGGCATTGACTGCAGTTTCGGCTCCTGCGTCTTTGATCCTGAAATGACTGAAGTTGAGCAAAAAATCTCCGAGGTGCAGAGAAGGAAAAGAATTCTTGAGAGAATCATGAACGAGCTGGAAGCTTGCGAACTCTCGGAATAATTTGAGTTAATTTCAAAATTAGGGTCGCGAAAAACTGGCGTTCTTTGTACTCATGCTGTTTGCGCGCATAACTTAGTAGTCGTTTTCTTTTACTCTGTTCTGATTCCCGCATCCTGCCTGTAGCATCGAGCATTTGTGGAAACAAAGCCTCCTAATTGATATTTACTTTTGATAATGACATTAAATATAATCTCAAACACTTGATAATTTTCGCTTCGTCTTAAACCAAGGGGGACCCCCATCTTGGTAAGGGCCAACCCGGATTTTGCAAAACAGTTGAATAGAATAGAAAAGGCAGGAAATCTCAATTACTGCTATCAGTGCAGCGCATGCGTGCAGGAATGTCCAGCAGCGTTGCGTTTCAGCGATTTCAACCCCAGAGAGATAGTTCTTTGCGCTCTTCTTGGTGTTGCGGATGAATTGATCGGGGAAAATTCGGTCATATGGCAATGCGCCACTTGCTACAACTGCTACGAAAGGTGCCCCCAGAAAGCGAGACCCGTGGAGGTCATAACCGCGCTTAAGAACCTTGCTTTCGAAACAGGAAACGCTCCTGAACAAATAACCGCTCTGAGAGAATCCGTACTCAATCACGGCACGATAACGACGCTTTCGGACTCCATGAAGAAACGCAGGGATGAACTTGGTGTTCCCGCGATAAGTCTTCCCGAAGCAGGTTTGCTTAAGAAGATACTGGGGGGATAGTTTGGCGCAAAAAGAACTCACGTTGTTTCCGGGATGCATGATCCCGTTACGATACCCTCAAATAGAAAAAGCGGCTCGATTTTTCTTCAGGACAATAGGCGTGGAGGTATCCGACATTGAAGGCTTCACGTGCTGCCCAGAGCCATGGAACGTGAAAGGAGCAGGTTTAACCGAGTGGCTAACGATCGCAGGAAGGAACCTCGGCATAGCTCAGAAACACGGCGGAGACCTGATTACCCTTTGCAATGGGTGCTACTCAACCTTGAAAGAGGCTAAACACGCCTTTTCCTCAGATGAAAGAACTGTTGAGGAAGTCATCAAGCGGATAAAGTCCACCGATCTTCCAAAGCCCGGGGACATTCGAGTTTTGCACTTCGCTGATCTCCTCTCAGAACTCTGGGAACCGGTGATATCTCAATGCGTTAAAAAGCGGCTCGAGGGCGCAAATATAGCCATACACCACGGGTGCCACCTTTTAAGACCCGCAGATGTGATGAAATTCGACGACCCTTTTGATCCCGAGGTTCTCGAAAGAATAATCGAGTCTTTGGGGGCAACACCGGTTCGCTATCGCGGTTATACCGACTGCTGCGGAAGGGCAATTCTCCACAGGGATAAGTCTCTTGATGTCGCAAGCGCGAAGCTCGACTCAATGAAACAAGCGGGCGCCGATTGCGTTGTTGTGCCTTGTCCCGCATGTTTCGAGCAGTTCGATCTCGGCCAGGTGGAAATAAAAAGGAAAACAAAACGGGTTTTTGATCTCCCGGTCCTCCATTTCAGTCAGCTTCTTGCCCTTGCGCTCGAAGCCGATCCCAGTAGCCTGGGGCTCGACTATCATAGAGTTCCGGTTGTAGATTTAGTGTCCAAATTCTTATCGTAGTAGTCATGGAGGTTCATATTAGAAAATGATTGAAATCAGGTGGCACGGCAGAGGCGGACAAGGAGCGGTAGCCTCTGCGGAGATACTGGCTCTCGCCGTCATTGACGAGGGAAAGGCGGCCCAGGCTTTCCCAAGCTTCGGGCCTGAAAGGCGCGGAGCGCCCGTTATGGCGTTCACAAGGATTGATGATGATTTTATCTATTTAAGGACCGGGATAGCCGAGCCCGACATTGTGGTTGTCCTTGATCCGACCGTAGTTGCAGCAGTTGACGTTACTTCTGGATTAAAAGATAAAGGTCTTATCGTATTGAACACGCATAAGCGTATCGACGAGGTACCAAAAGAATTCGACAATAAATACCGACTTGCCGTCGTGGACGCGACAAAGATTGCCAGGGAGGAGATCAGAAGTCCCATAACCAACACGACAATGCTCGGCGCCTTTGCGCGGGCAACGGGCCTCGTTTCGCTTGAATCCGTCGAAAAGCAGATATCCAAGAGGTTTCCATCCGTGGCCGAAGCGAATATCCGCGCCATGCGAAGGGCATATGACGAGACTGTAATCAAGGAGTAGTTGGCATGAGGAACAAGAAACCTGGGTGGAAAGAATATCCGATAGCCGCCGTGATCGACAAACCGGGAAGCGCCACTTATCAAAACACCGGCGACTGGAAGACTCTGCGCCCCCTACGGGATGACTCAAAATGCGATAAATGCGGCTTCTGCTGGATAATATGCCCCGACGCCGCGCTTTTAATCGATGAAGACGGCTACTATGAAGTCGATTTGTATCACTGCAAGGGATGCGGGATATGCGCGCATGAATGCAAGAAAGGCGCGATAAAGATGATACCGGAGGAACACTAATGGGCACCCGAACAGGCATGGAAGTTTCCGCCGCCATCAGCGAGGCGGTTAAACTCGCAAGGGCTGAGATAATCGCGGCGTACCCAATCACTCCACAGACTCATATCGTGGAGGAGCTTGCCAGAATGGTGGCAGACGGGGAACTCTACGCCGAATTCATAATGGTCGAATCAGAGCACTCCGCGATGAGCGCTTGCGTTGGAGCCGCGGCGGTAGGCGCGCGCTCTTTCACGGCAACCGCCGCGCAGGGCCTTGCCCTCATGCACGAGATGCTTTACATCGCTTCGGGCCTGAGGCTCCCGATCGTCATGGTAGTGGTAAACAGGGCGATGAGCGCCCCTATTTCTATCTGGGGAGACCACTCCGACATCATGGCAGAAAGGGACTCAGGCTGGATCCAGCTCTTCGCCGAGACGGGACAGGAAGCATTCGATCTAACGATACAGGCATTCAAGATCGCAGAAGACCAGCGGGTGTCTCTCCCCGTGGTCGTTAACATCGACGGATTCACACTGTCCCACGTTATTGAGCCGCTCGTTGTTGAATCACAGGAGGACGTGGACAAATTCCTACCTCCTTTTAAACCCGTAATCCAGCTCGACCCGGACAAGCCCATAACAATCGGCGCCGTTGGATTTCCAGAGCTGTACACAGAGATCAAGAAGCAGCAGAACGTGGCGCTCGTTGAGTCTTACAAGGTAATAATTGAGGTCTGGAAACAGTTCCGCGAGCAATTCGGTAGAGAATACCACCCGATTGAGACCTACCGCTCCGAGGACGCCGAAATCCTCATTCACATAGCCGGCTCGACCGCTGGCACAGCCCGCGTGGCGGTTGATATGTTGAGAGAAAAAGGCGAAAAAGTCGGGCTGATAAGGACAAGGCTCTGGAGGCCCTATCCCTTCGGCGACATCAGGAAAACGGTAGCGAAAGCCAAAGCCATCGCCGCCGTTGATAGATGCCTCTCTTTCGGCGGTCCCGGCGGACCGATGTGCTCCGAGCTCAAAGCCGCCCTTTACAATCTTGACCAAAGACCTTTCATTGCCGGGTTCATTGCGGGCCTCGGGGGCAGAGACATCATGATTGAGGATTTCTTCACAATCGTGGAAGAGACTAAAAGACTGCTCGAAGAGGGCCAGGAAGACGAATATCGTATGATTGGAGTGAGAGAATAGATGCCCGAAGAAAAGCAAAATCCCGATTTCATACCGAGGCTCATTTCTCCGAGAGAATTTTTTGCCGAGGGTAATCGCGGTTGTCAGGGTTGCGGCGAGGCGCTCGCCATCAGGCAATTTCTCAAAGCGGCAGGACCGGATACGATAGTCTGCAGCGCCACCGGCTGTGTGGAAATCATTTCAAGTCCATACCCTGAGACGGCCTGGCGTATTCCCTGGATCCACGTCGCTTTTGAGAACGCCGCCGCGGTTGCCTCGGGAGTTGAAGCGGGCATTAAGATTCTCAAAAAGCACGGAAGATACCACGACAGAAAAATAAACGTAATTGCTCTCGCCGGTGACGGAGGGACGGCGGACATTGGAATCCAGGCTTTCTCCGGTGCGCTCGAGAGACGACACAATTTCACCTACATCTGCACCGACAATGAAGCGTACATGAACACCGGCATCCAGCGTTCTTCCGCAACGCCCTACGGGGCGAGCACAACCACAAGCCCGGCGGGAAAAGAGTCCATTGGGCAGACTACACCGAAGAAGGACATGCCAATGATAGCCGCGGCGCACGACATACCGTACGTGGCAACCTGCTGCCCAAGCTATCCGATGGATCTTCTGGCGAAAGCGGCAAGGGCGTTCAACACCGAGGGACCTGCATACCTTCACGTGCTTTCCCCCTGCCCCACAGGATGGAGACATGAAAGCCACCTGACCATCGAGATAGGACGTCTCGCAGTGGAAACGGGAGTCTTCCCGCTGTATGAGATTATCGATGGCAAACTGAAGATGAGCGTAGTTATGAAAAAAAGAAAACCGGTCTCGGAGTATATAAAGCATCAGGGGCGCTTCAGACACCTGAGACCCGACGAAATTGAAGAGATACAAAAAAATGTTGATGAGAAATATGAGCGGCTCCTCCATAGGGCGGAACTGGACCAGTCGCTGGAGAATTAATTGGAGATGAAAGGCTCAGTACTGATAATCGGGGGCGGCATCGGGGGAATTCAGTCGGCGCTTGATCTTGCCGAGTCAGGATTCAGGGCATACATACTGGACAGTTCGCCGTCAATAGGCGGCGTTATGGCTATGCTCGACAAAACTTTCCCAACCAATGACTGCTCGATGTGCATACTTTCGCCGAAACTTGTCGAAGCAGCCCAGCACCCCAACATAGAAATACTCTCCTACTGCGAACTTGAAAAGATAGAGGGGGAAGCGGGCGAATTCCAGGTTAAATACACCAGAAAAAGCCGATATGTCGATGAAAAGCTCTGCACGGGATGCGGAGCTTGTTCAGAGGCATGCGCGGTAAGGGAACGCGTTCCGGATGAGTTCAACGCAGGACTCTCCAAAAGAAGCGCTATCTACATTCCGTTCGCTCAAGCCGTCCCACGCCTTGCGGTTGTCGATCCCTCCTTTTGCCTTCTGTTCACAAAAGGAAAGTGCAAGAGCCCCTGTCTTGATGCGTGTGAGCGAAAAGCCATCAATTTTGACCTTAAGGACCGTTCCGAAAACCTGACCGTTGGGGCGATAATAATCGCTTCCGGCGCAAGGCCAATGCCGAAAGAGAGAATTTCCGCTTACCACCCTGAGCATCCTAATGTAATATCCTCCATCGAAGCCGAAAGGCTTATGTGCGCGAGCGGTCCCACGGGTGGAAAAATACTGCGCCCTTCCGACGGATCGCCTGTCGAAAGAATAGCGTTCATTCAATGCGCTGGGTCGCGCGATGAAAATTTCAATCCTTATTGCTCAAGCGTTTGCTGCACTTATGCAATCAAGGAAGCGACCGTCATAAAGGAACACGACCCGAATATTGACTGCCACATCTTCCACATCGATATGAGGACATTTGGAAAATGGTTTGAGCGCTTCAGGGAAAGAGCCAAAAAAGATTATGGAATAAGGTTTACAAGATTCAAAGTGCCCTCAGTGGAAGTCAACAGCCCGGACACCCTTACGATCAGGTTCATTGACGATGAGGGTTCTTGGCGCTCGGAAGATTTCGACCTTGTGGTGCTTTCTGTGGGTCTTGTGCCGGAATCTGTGCGTCTCGAGATCAACGGAAGAGCCCTCGAGGTAAATGAGCACGGATTTCTCTCAACGAGCATTGCAGACCTGGTGCGTACTTCCGTGCCGGGGGTTCACGCAATAGGAACGGCAACGAGCCCTAAAGACATACCCGAAACGGTTGCTCAGGCTTCAGCCGCGTCCGCCCTCGCTTCTTCGCTCCTGCAGCCGGCACGGGGAAGTGAGGTCGTAAAAAAGGAGTATCCGCCAGAAAAACAGCTTGACGGAAGCGAGCCCCGCATAGGCGTTTTCGTCTGTTCTTGCGGCAAAAACATTGGTGGGATAGTAGATGTCGATGAGGTTACGCGTTACTCGGAGGGTCTGCCAGGCGTCGTTTACGCGGAGAAAAATATTTACACTTGCTCAAGTGAGTCATGTGAGAGGATAAAGGAAGCCATAAAAACCCACGACCTTAACAGAGTCGTCGTGGCCGCCTGCACGCCGAGAACACACGAGCCGCTGTTCCGGGAAACAATCAGGGAAGCTGGCTTAAACAGGTATCTTTTCGAGTTCGCGAACATTCGTGACCAGTGCTCGTGGGTTCACTCAAAGCAGCCCGAAGCCGCGACCCAGAAAGCTAAAGACCTTGTCAGAATGTCTGTGTCAAGGGCGGCGCTTTTGGAACCGTTGCCGGAACTGCCCGTGAAAGTAACTCAATCCGCTCTCGTGATTGGAGGAGGGGCGGCGGGAATCGCGGCATCCTTGGAAATCGCACGGTCGGGCTTTCCTGTATATCTTTTGGAAAGGGAGGACAAGCTCGGTGGAAGCGCGGCCGGAATGCCGGGCCTTGAGGAATTCGGGGAAGCCGGCGAAGCGGTAAAAAGGCTTGCGAATATGATCGGGGAACTGGAATCGCTCCAAAACGTTGAAATTATCACCGGCGCAAGGTTACTGGAATTCTCCGGATACATTGGGAACTTCAGCGCCGTGGTTGAAGCAAATTCTAAAGCGAGAGAGCTAAAAAACGGTGTGGTTATCATCTCCACGGGCTCAAAAGAACACATTCCCACCTCCTATCTTTACGGTAAAAACCCCGACGTCATGCTTCAATCCGAGTTCGCGAAGAAGATCGCCGATGGGTATGTTCCCGATCGGGTGGTGATGGTCCAATGCGTTGAGTCAAGAGACGACGAGCGCCCTTACTGCAGTCGGGTCTGCTGCATTTCAGCCCTCACGAACACGCTCGCGCTTAAGAAAAAAAGGCCCGAGGCTAAGATATTCATTCTCTACCGGGATTTGATGTCATACGGTCTCTATGAAGATTTGTATCGGAAAGCAAGGGAAGAAGGTGTGATTTTCATTCGCTACTCCCCAGAAGAGAAACCGGTTGTTACCGAGTCAAAAGAGGGTTTAAGCGTTCAGTTGAAGAGTCCCGACCTTCGTTTCGTAATAGAGATCGATGCCGATTGCCTTGTTCTTTCGGCGCCAGCGGTCCCCGATCCTGAAAACGGAAGGATTGCGGAACTCCTCAAGGTTCCCCTAGATGAGCACGGTTTTTTCCTCGAGGGTCACGTTAAACTAAAACCGGTTGATTTCGCGACCGCAGGTATATTTCTTGCCGGCACGGCGCATTACCCGAAACTTATAGAGGAAGCGATCAGCCAGGGATACGGAGCTGCCGGGAGAGCGCTCACCATACTCACCAAAGATTACGTCATGAGTGAGGGTGCGGTAGCAGAGGTTAATCCGCGCTACTGCAGAGGATGCGGCGAGTGCGTCGAGGTTTGTGAGTTCGGCGCAATCACTCTCGAGGAAACGACAGGGGGAATCCTTTCGGCTAAAGTAAACAGCGCGCTATGCGTTGGATGCGGAATGTGCGCCGTGTCGTGCTGGAGCGACGCAATAAAAATGGCTAATTTCACTGACGAGCAGATCGAGGCCATGATCGACGCTTTTTCGGGTGAATCACCCTAATTTTCGTTAACCGAATCAAGGTTCCGCCGATTTTGGCGATGCTCATTTGACAGAAATAAGGAGCGAGCAGTTTGGCCGACGGGAATTTTGAACCGAGAATAATCGCGTTCAGTTGCAACTGGTGCGCATATGCCGGGGCGGATTTCGCCGGCGTTTCAAGGATCCAGTATCCACCAAACGTCAAGATTCTCAGGGTGATGTGCTCCGGTAGAGTGGAACCATCATTCATACTCAGGGCTTTTGAAAAAGGAGCAGACGGAGTAATTGTTGGCGGCTGTCATGAGGCTGACTGCCACTACATCAGCGGGAACCTCAGGGCAAAAGAGAGGGTGGAGGCAACCCAGCAAATACTTGAAATGCTCGGTCTCGGCAGCGAGAGGCTGCGCATTAAGTGGATAAACGCAAACGAGGGTGAGGCATTAGCCAGAGAAATCGAGGAACTCACCGTTAAGCTCAAGCAGATCGGTCCAAATCCGCTCTCGACCGGAACAAGAGAAGATACAGTTGCCGCTTTGGAGTTTGAAGACATCCTGAACGCCACCGACGCCAGGCTCTGCGTGGAATGCGGTAAATGCACAGCTTCTTGCCCCGTCTCGAGGCGAAACCCGGATTTCAGCCCACGGCTCACGGTCGAAATGGCACTCGAAAACCTCGAGTCAGAGGTGGAGACAAGCCCGGCCATTTGGGAATGTCTAACATGCGGGATATGCGAAGAGAGATGCCCGTATAACGTGCGGTTTTCTGATTTCATAAAGGACACAAGGGTGGAGGCAAGGTCTCTGGGAAGGAAAGGCAACCCTGTTCAGGCGGGCGCTATTTTCTCATGGATGAGAATGATGGCTTCAAACGGGCTTAAACAGCGCAAGCTCGGCTGGCTTGAGGATGGGCTACAAATCAAGCATGAGGCTGAATCGGACGACGACATCATGTTTTTTGTGGGCTGTCTTCCGTACTATGAGGTCTCACATCGACAAATCATGCCGGGATCGGTGCAGATTGCACGCGACTCTGTTGCGATACTAAACTCAATGGGGATTACCCCTGTGCTGCTCCCTGATGAACGCTGCTGCGGTCACGATATGCTCTATAGCGGGAATCCCTCAGTTTTCGAGGCTCTCGCGATAAAAACCGCTGAAGCGATCCGGAAGGCTAACGTTAAACGCGTGGTTCTCTCATGCCCGGAAGGATATCTCACGATGAAGCACCATTATCCGCAAGTTTTGGACGGATGGGATGTTGAAGTAATGCATATAACGGAACTGCTTTCAGAAGGCATTGATTCTGGTCGGTTGACGCTTAATAAAGAGATAAGCGCGAAAATCACGTATCAGGATCCATGCAGGCTTGGAAGACGGCTCGGTATATACCAGGCGCCCCGAAAAGTGTTAAGCGCAATCCCTGGAATTGAAATGGTTGAAATGAATCATTACGGTCCCGACGCGATTTGCAGCGGAGTGAGTTCATGGGTCAACTGCGGGAACGTCTCCAGGTCTATTCAAATCGAGCGTCTTCGGGAAGCGAAATCGACTGGCGCCTCGATGCTGGTTACTTCTTGCCCGAAATGCCTGATTCATTTCAGATGCGCACTTTCCGGAAAAACAGGTACAGACAGAGATGAAATACAAATAGAGACCCGCGATATTACCGGACTTGTTCGCGAAGCGCTCATTTAGAGAATATAATTTATTCGGTCATTAACTCTGGTTTTAGCAAATGCGCTTTTTAGCAAGGGTTTTGAATAAGCGTGAGTGTAAATTGTAGGATTACCCTGAAGCGCGAATGCCTCTATATTGGCTTTTCGCGCAAAGAGTACGGCTGCACGGTTTGCGGCGGGGTGTGATTTTGGTTGACCGAAGATGTCTTGATAATAGGCGGCGGTGTATGCGGCATCCAAGCCGCGCTTGACCTTGGTGACAAGGGCTTCAACGTGTGGATGGTCGAGAAAGAGCCGTCCATCGGTGGAAGAATGGCTCTTCTGGACAAAGTGTTCCCCACGAATGACTGTTCGATATGCATTCTCGCTCCCAAGATGATTACGTGCTTCAACCATCCAAAGGTCAACGTCCTTACCTGTTCCGAGGTCGAAAAGGTTTCCGGCAGCCTCGGCGAATTTGAGGTAACCATAAGAAAGAAAGCGAGGTATGTTGACGAAAAGAAATGCACAGGTTGCGACGCTTGCACCCAGGCTTGCGTATTAAAAGGCAAAATCCCCGACGAGTGGAACGAGGGCTTCGGCACGAGGGCAGCGGCCTATATTCCATTCATGCAAGCGGTCCCTCGAGTAGCGGTGATTGATCCTGAAAAGTGTCTCTATCTCACCAAGAAGAAATGCAAGAAAGAATGCGCTGAGGCGTGCCAGAGGGGCGCGATCGATTTCGACATGAAAGACGAGATTATCACGAGAAAATTTGGCGCGATCATCGTCGCGGTCGGGCTTGTCATGTTTGATCCGAGCGGAATCACCGAATACGGCTACGGTCGCTTCCATAATGTCATCCAAAGCATGGAATACGAGCGCCTCATAAACGCGAGCGGTCCGACTGGAGGTCACCTGAAGCGCAGATCAGACGGGGAGAGGCCAAAAAGAATCGCTTATATACAGTGCGTGGGGGCAAGGGACTTAAGAAACGGGCATCCTTACTGTTGCAGCGTATGCTGTATGTATGCGACAAAAGACGCGATGCTTGCCTATATGCACCACGACGATACCGAGAATTACATCTTCTATACAGACTTAAGAGCCTTCGGTAGGGGTTTTGACGAATATATAAGAAGGGGAGCTCAGGAGTACGGAATAAAATACATTAGGGCAAGGCCCGGCGAAATTACCGAAGATTCGGTAACCAAAAACCTTTATGTTTGGTATGACGTGCCAGGACAAGGCGTCACGAATCTCGAGGTTGACATGGTCGTTCTTTCAACTGCGTTTGTTCCGCACCCCTCCTCGAAGAAACTCGCGGAAGTTCTTGGGATCCATACCGACGAATATGGCTTTTTCAAAGCTTCAGATGATTTGCTCGCCCCGATGGACTCATCCGCGCCGGGGATATTCATCGCAGGCGCATGCACGAGACCCATGGACGTAACGGACGCCGTGACGCAAGGCGGCGCCGCTGCGGATAGAGCCGCTCAGGTTTTGACGGGAGCGACAGGAAAAGTGTCTGTCGCGTGAGGGTCGAGAATAAGGAGGCGGACGATGTCACCAGCAAAGAAAACTGCAGCGAAGAAGAGCTCAAGCGGTTCACGCTGCGCATCAAAGAAGAGCGCTGCAAAGAAGGCTACCGCGAAGAAGAGCGCAGCGAAGAAATCAGCCGCGAAGAAGCCTGCCGCGAAGAAGAGCGC
>Ga0116210_1000451_pt1 | contig 40855 bp, 38 predicted proteins | sample TshhotsprinmetaG_FD_94483 | JGI IMG/M metagenome (GOLD analysis project Ga0116210, IMG submission 94483) | Hot spring microbial communities from South Africa to study Microbial Dark Matter (Phase II) - Tshipise hot spring metaG | ecosystem: Environmental > Aquatic > Thermal springs > Hot... | reverse complement strand
TGATCCATCGACGGGCTCAGGTTCCCGAGCCCGTTCTCGAGCCGGAATATAGCCATTCGACAGCCCAATGGCCGTGAAAGGGATCTTGGCAAATTCCTACCCGCGCAACGCCGGCTTGTCGTGAAATGAAGCATCCCCGATCCGATTCTCTTAAGAGGCGTGAAGAATCTGGATCCAACAATCCGCCATGTTGTGGCCGGGGGAATTTTCCCCCGTTTTTTGGGACAGGTGGCGAAGCCAAGATTTTGGCGCAGTGAAGAGTCTAGAAAAACGGGAGAGGTTCGATGGACCGGAAGAGGAAGCGACCGCGAGATTCGGAGGAGTTCAAGGCGAAGGTGGCAGTGGAAGCCGTGAAGGGCGTGCGGACGCTCAGTGAGCGGAGTTCGGCGTTCGGGGCTCTCCCCCCCCCAAGGGGCGCGCAGGGAAGATAAAGAAAGAGGTGGAAAGACCAGGAAGCCTTCGCTTATTCTAGCCTTGAAATTGCCCAAACGATGGGGAGAAGCTCCCTTGACCCGCAAACGCTGGGCGACATCCTCGGGCAAGTTCACGTGGACCTTTCGGCGCGTCGGTTCTGACTTCTTTTCGGGCATGTTCTTGTGTCCCCACTCCCGCGCATGTGCGGGAACAAGCGAATTGACAATGGGCAGATTCATACCCAAGCGAAAGAATCGGGGGCAAGTGTTCGTTCAGCGTGGCCGGAAGGGCCGATCGGGGTCTTGGCCACGCCACCCGCATCTTCCTCCGCGTGCCGTGGCCGAACAGCGAAGGGTGTTGCGGGGAGCGGTGCCGGATGTCCAGGAAAACTGGAGCCTCGCTCGGGTCAAAGACTTTTCGAGACCACCCCAAGGCCGTGCTCCGTCGCGCTTTCCCGCACCCCGCAATTGGCTCGGCGTCGTCATACAGGCATTTCACCGAGATGAGAAGAGTGATAGACTCGGCCATCATGAAGGCGACGATGGAGCCGCAAGTTCAGGTATCGGTGTACGTGGACAACAAGCCGGGCGCCCTGGCGGAGATCGTCGCCGCCCTCGCGGCGCGCGGCATCAACATCCTCGCGTTGAGCCTCGCCGAGGGTATCGACCACGGTTACGTCCGTCTGCTGGTGGACCGTCCCAAGGAGGCGGTTCGCGTTCTGAGCGATACGCGTCACTTATTTTTCACGCGGGACGTACTGGTCGCGCGCCTACCTCATCAACCTGGGGCGCTGGCCTCGCTGCTCGCCCGGTGGGGCGCGGCCGGCGTCAACGTCGAATACGCCTACAGCGGCATAGCGGACGGGGCGGCGATCGTCGCAGCCAAGGTGGATCGGCCCGAGGCTGCGGTCGCCGCGGCGGCTGACCTCGTCGGTTGATGCGAATTCTCTTCCTCGGCTCGGGCGCGTTCGCCTGCCCCTGCCTCGAACGCCTGGCCGGCCGACCGGGCGACATGATCGTCGGAGTCGTCGCCCAGCCCGACCGGCCGGCGGGCCGCGGGCTCGCGGCCCGCTCCTGCCCCGCCGCGGAACTCGCCCGCCGCCTCGGTTTGCCCTTGCGGACCCCCGACCGCGTCAATGCCCCGGAGGAGGCGGCCGCGCTGACGGCCCTGCGTCCCGACTTGGTCGTTGTGGCTGCCTACGGCCAGCTCCTCAAGCCCCACCTGCTGGCGCTGGCCCCGATGGGTGCCATCAACGTCCACCCCTCGCTGCTGCCTCGGTACCGCGGCGCCGCGCCCATCCAATGGGCCATCGCCAACGGGGACACCGAGACCGGCGTCACCGTCCAGTTCATGGTCGAACGGATGGATGCTGGCGACATCATCCTCGTGGAGCGCGCGCCGGTCCTGCCGGACGACACAGCCGGCTCCCTCGAGCCGCGGCTGGCGCGTCTGGGTGCGGAACTGCTTGACCGTGTTCTCGACCTTTTCCAGCGCCCGCCAGTGCCGCGCACGCCACAGGACGAGGGCCAGGCGACCTACGCGCGCAAGCTGACACGGGAGGACGGACGGCTGGACTGGCGGCTTCCGGCCGCCTCGCTGCACAACCGGATCCGGGGTTTTCATCCCTGGCCTGGCTGTTTCACCCTTTATGGGCCGCCGCCGGGTCGCGTGCTGAAGGTCCACGCCGCTCGGGTCGAGGAGGGCCGAGGCGAACCGGGGCGGGTCCTTGAGATCGCCGGCGAGGGCCCGTTAGTCGCCACCGGCGACAATGCGCTTCGCCTGCTCACCGTCCAGCCGGAAGGGCGGCCGATCATGGACGGAAGCGCCTTTTGCCGCGGCCACGGGCGCCTTCTCGGCGATCGCCTCGCCTGAGTGGCATGCCCAAGGGGGCAACCCGCCCCGTCGCTCAGCCGCCGTCCTTTCCGCCGCGAAGGCGAAGCGCCTCACGGGCAGCGCGATCCGCTTCGTTCGTTCGGCCGGTGGCCAGCAACAATTCGGCCAGGGCGCGCCATCCCTCGGCGGATCGGAGGTGACGACGCACGTGGCGTTGCAGCGCCTCCTGCGCCGGCCCATACTCGCCGGCGGCCAGTAGGTTTCGGCCCAAATATAGGTCCAGCAGCGGTAGCCGGACGCCGCTGCGGCGGAGCAGGTCGAAGGCCGTGGCCGCCTCGCGCGGATGGCCAGCGCCGGTGAAATACAGCGCCGCCCCAATCACCCGCGGGGAAAGGGCGTGACGTCTCGAAGCCGCCATCTCGTCGCCGTCGGCCTTCAGGCGCGCGAGTCCTTCCTCGCGCAGCGCAGCCTCCGTTCCGGAAACGCCCAACACGTCCGAGGCGCCATCGCGGACGAACAGGGCCGAGGCGCCATCGAAGTAGGCCAGACGCCACGACCGGCTCGTCCGCCAGCGATCGAGGTGGGCAAACACCGCCGGGCTCAACGGGTTCAACAGGACCGCATCAATATTCCATCGACCCTTCAGCTCGGCCGCCGCCCGCCCGGGATCGGGCAGGTAGGAAAGGAGGATCGGCGGCGAGCGGGTCGCCGAACGTCCCAATCGCAAGTCCTCGAACACCGGCCGGCCCGGCATCTTCCAGGCCAGCATGGCCCCGTCGGACGGCAGGCACGCCACTCGCGGTGAGAGGCCGTGCCGGTTGAGCGCATCGGCGAGCGCCGACGGCAGGTGCCGGTCCTCGAGACGACCCGGCGGCGGGCGGATCATCGCCCACGGCGATCCCCGCACCGGCACCATGACAGCGACCAGCCCACCGACCAACGCCGCCGCGATCCCGCCGGCCAGCGCCACGCGGCCGGGCGGCATACGACGCGGGAGGAACATCTGGCCGGCCGCCCGGCCAAGCTCGCGGACGCTTTCCGCCGCGATCGGCAGCGCCAGCACCACCGCCGCCGGCGACAAGGCCGGCGCGAACAGCACGGCCAGCAGCCCAATCACACCCAATGCCGCGGAGTCCGGCGCGAGGGGTCGCTGGGACATCGCCAGCCCAATTCCGATCACCAGAAGCACCAACACCACCGGCCAGAGCGCGGGAGGGGCCGACCTCAGGTGCATGAGCGTCGGGCTGCCCGCGTCCGTCATGCCCCCCTTAAAAAACTCGGGCTGGCGCGCTGCGAACGCCAGTCCCGCCGGCCCGTACGGCGTCGCCAGCAGCGCCGCCGCCAAAGCCGCGCCAAACACTACATCGCCCCGCCGCGGCCGCGGCCGGCCGGCACTGAACTCCGAGCGCACCGCAAGGGCGGCCACGGCGGCGAGGGGGCCGAGGAGGGCACCGGGTTCGAGGTTGGCCCAGACCACCTGCGCGATCACCGCCGCGATCCGGCCTTTGCGGCCGCCTTCGCCGAGCGCGGCGGCCCCGACCACCGCAGCGGGAACCATCGCCACCAGCGCGGCCGAAAGCTGCAGCAGGGGCGCGACGAGCAACACCACCAGCGCACCCGCGGCCGCGGCGGCCATCGGACCGCCGCGGCGCGCGGCCAACCGCGCCGCGATCGCCATACCCCCTCCGCCCGCAGCCACGCCCAGCAGCCACACCCCCGCTTCGCCGCCGGCCCGAAACGCCCAGTACAGCAGCCAGTGATACAGCCAGCGCAGATCCAGCCACGGCGCTCCCTCACCGACGATCGTAAAGACATCGTACCTCGGAATGCCCGAGGTCGCGATCGCGCGGCCGACGGCGAGACCGGACCAGACCCGTGGATCACCCACGCCGCCGCCCAGCGCCGCCGCCAGGGCCGCCGCAAGGCCTAGCCATGCCACCCGCGGACCGACGGACTCCGTCACCGGAGAGGCCGTCCGGGCTCTCTCATCCATCGCCGCACCTCAGAAGCGAAAGGCAAGACCGAGGGACAGCACGGGCCACACCTGGATCATGCGATCCTGAATCTCATCGCGCTCGATCGCCAATTGCCGCTGGAACAACGGATGCGAGGCCAGCGTGCCATCGGCCGTCAACCGCACATCGGGTTCGGAGAGGAACCACCAGACGCCCAGGTCGAGCGAAACGGTGAAACGGCCGGGGCCGGTCAGGGGATTGCCGAAGCCGATCCCAACGTAGACGGCGAGCGGGTCCACGTCCGCCTCGCCCCGGAGGGTTCCGATCTGGGCCGGTTCGAACATCAGATCGCCGATGCGGGTCGGACGGCGCGGAGTGGCGGTGACGTCCCAAGTGTTGCCGTTGTAAAACAGTCCGGCGCTGAGATGAAACGCGCCGCCAGGGGCGTGGAGGTCCAGCACCACGCCGCCATTGGCGCCGCCGAAGTTCACCTCGAAATCCACGTCGCGAATCGTGTCCTGGTACGACAGGTCCACGCCGTGGCCCATCAGGCGGAGGGTCAGCCAGTCGGCGGCGCGGACGGCGGCCTCGCCGCCGACGCCAAGCGTGCCCAACCTCGCGCCGAGCGCAAACGACGAGTCCGCCCCGCCGGTGCGCGCGACTTCGGCGGCGGCGGCGAGGTGGATCCCCACGGTCAGGAGGATGCCGCACGCCATCGTCAGGACACCCGTTCGGTAGCGCATGGGACAAGCTCTCCATCACCGCCCAGGGCGGGGTCAGGCGACTGTAGAAACGCGGGACGGCTAGCGTCAAGCGCCGTCGGCAGAGTCCTCCGCCCGGCGGCCGACAGGCGCCAGGTAGACGGTGAACTCGTCCTCGCCATCCACGCCCAGCAGCCGGTCCATCGCGGTCTGGTCGTAGGCTGCGATGGCGCAGGTGGCGGCGTCGACGGCTTCGCAGGCGAGGTAAAGGTTCTGCATGACGTGCCCGGCATCGAGCGCGATGACCTTGTGCGCCGCCGCCCCGTAGCGCCATTCGGTGCGGGCGGGCACGGCGGTCCACACGAACACCGCCGCCGCGCGGCCGACGAAGAATTGCCCGAGGCAGGCCCGCACAAGCCGTGGCGCAAGCTGGCGGGCCTCGACGCGCTCGAGCGGCACCAGGCGGTGGTCGAGCGGCAGATAGCGGTACAGCCCAGCCGTCAGGCCGTTGACGCTCAGCGCGGCTACGTAGGTCTCGAACGGATGCCTCGCGCCGGCGGAGGGGACGGTCCGCAACGACACCGCCGGATTCAGAATCCGGTGCACGCCCTGCGTCGCCCATAACAGAAACGCGACCTCCTCCAGCTCCATCGGCTCCGGCCGAAACCGCCGGCGGCTCGCGCGGCGGCGCATGGCGTCGAGCAGCGGCACGGGCCGCACGCGCGTCCATCCGACCGGGCCGGGCAGCGCGATCGGCTCGACGCCGGGGGGAGCGGGATTCTGCATCGGAGGCGGCGGCCGACCGAGGGCCTGATCGGTGGCGGCAAAGTCCACCGTCGAGCGGGCGAGGTCCTTGAGAAAGAACCGGCCCTGCTCGTAACGCGACGCGCTCATCGGCGTTTCAGCGGTACTCGAACTGCGCCGTCGCCGCGCAGTCGGCGTCGGCCGTCACGCGGACCCAGTGCGCGGAAAAACCGCCGGAAACTCGTGCACGAATTCCGCGCCGGATTCCACCTCGAATTCGCCGTAGGCCTTCCAGAAATCGCAGTTGGAATAGTCCACCTCGACGCGGAATCGGACGGGCCGCGGGGCGTCGTGGCGCAGGCTCTTCCGATTGAAGCCGGTCATCAGGTACGGGTCGGACGGCTGTCCTGCGCGGACGGCCGTGTCCTTCCATGGCCCGCCGACGCCGACCGGCTTGCCCAGCCTCCAGAGTTCGTCGATCTGGCCCAGCCAGAGGGCGCAGCGTCCGGCCGGATCGGCCGCCACCCGGCCGCCCGCCGACGCGCCAGCGCGAAGGCCGGCCAGCACGAGCAAGCCGCGCCAGGTGCAGTAGTCGGAGATCGCGTACCCGTGCGCCGCCACCGGTTTCATCCGGCGGTAGTCCGGCTCCGCCCGGCCATCGGTGCGCAAGACCCTCGTAGAAGAGGCCCGCGAATTGGGCCAGAAACCGCTCGGTCACCACCTCGCGGCCCCCGCGGAGGATGCCGGAACCGAGGCGGTCGGCGCCGGGCGCGGCCCGCGGCAGCCGCCACGTCCGGCCGGATGCATCTCGAACAACGAGCGAGGCGGCATCGGCGGACCAGTCGGGCTGGACGGCCTGGGCGCCGTCCATCCGGGCGCGGATCGAGGCGTCGGAGGTTTCGGCGAACCGGAGGGATTCATCGACATCGAGATGCGCGACGCGGCCCGTCGAGCCGTCGGCCAGGATCTCGACGGAGCGGACGTGCAACGGCCCGGCGCCCGGTCGGAGGATGGCATGCGTCCACGCCGTCCCCGCTCCCGCAGTGGCGGCCGGCGCCAGGCCCTCGAACAGGGCGGCGTCGCCGCCCACCGGGTGGTGTCGCGCCGCCGCCAGGTGGAACGTAACGGACAAGGCGGAGGCTCCGCGGTCCACCCGCGCGCGCACCCAGTCTCCACCGGCATCCGGCGGCAGGACAGCAACGGCATAGCCCTGCGCGCCGACGGCAAGGTTCGTCAGCGGCGCCCAGCCGCCGCGTCCGTCGAGATCGGTCTCGAACCGCACCTCCACCGGAGTCCCAGCGTTGTGGGCGATGTGCACGCAACGTCGTTCGAATCCGGCCCACAGGAACGGGTCCGACACCGCGCCCGCCTCGACCCGGTCGCCCAGCCAAACCGAGCCCCAGCCGATCGGGCTTCCAAAGGTTGGAAGATCCTCGGCGCGGCCGATCCAAAGATTGGACTGCGATTTGCTGGCCAGCGGATTTTGCATGATGGAACAGTCGTCCGAGGCGAGCACCAAGCGCCCGTTCCACTCGCAAAAATCGGGGATGATCCGCAGATGGGTGGCGATGGGGCGAAGGCCGGCCGTCGCCGCGGCGGAAAATTCGCGCGGGAAGTCCCAGATCAGGCCGTGCATCACCATCAACATTCGGCCGCCGTCGATCTCGCGAATGCGGGGCCATTCCGTGAACCATCCGTGGCGCGGGTCGTAGGTGAACGATCCTTTCGGGAGGCGGAAGCGATGCCAGCGGCCGCCATCGAGGAGCATCAGCAACACGGAGCGGGCGTCCCATCCGACCGCCCACACCGGCGCGCGATCGTCGGGGGCGCCGTGGATGCCGCCGGGGCCGGTGATGTCGGTGAACTTCCGGCGGAGGAGGACGGTCCAGCGCTGTCCGTCCCACTCGGCGAGGACTCCGGCGTCCTCCGGCGACGGCGGCGGTAGGTCGCAGTCGAACGAGGTGAGGGTGCGTCCGGCCGCCAACTCGCCGTTGTTGGCCACGACGAAGCGGCCCTGGCCGGTGTAGGCCCCTTTGCCGTGCCAACCGGGGACGGGTTTTTCGGACAGGCGGCGCCCCGTCAGCGTCGCCAGATCGATTTCCCAGACGGGGCCTTCCATGTCCGGCAACAGCGCCTTGCGCGCCGGCTCCGTCAGATGGCGGGCCCACGCCGTATAGCGGCCCGGGATGGCCTTGACGTCCATCGCCCGGACCCGTCCGTGTTCGTCGATCGCGTAGGGCCCGATCAGCAGCTGGCGAGTTTCGCGATGGATCATCCGGGCCTCGTGGGTGCCGCCGACGCTTTCGGGGTGGCGCACGAGGCGGAAGGATTCGTCGGTCGAATAGAGTCCGTCGCCGCTACCGGTCCGCCGGTGGGGCGGATAGGTGATCCACCACAGCCGCCCGCTCCAAGGCACCACCGCGCCGATCCCGCACTCCCCATCGTCGTTGAAGACCGCCAGGGAGGGACGGATGCCCGCAATTTCCAGCGGTTCCGACGCCCCGGCCCAGATCCCAACCAGCAAGCCAGCCCACAGTATTCCGTTTCGGATCGTCATTGTTTCCACCTCCATATCGCCGCCGGGGGGCCGTTCAGCGCGGGGAGTGGGCCACCGACCACTCCACGGTCGGGTGCCGGCCGGGGGCGGACTCCGCGTTCACCGCCTCGTAGACCAGCTTTGATTCGGCGCCGGGGGCCACGGCCACCCGGAGCAGGATCGTGCGGTTCGCGGGGGCGAGGACCTCCGCCGGGCCGGCCCCCTCGACGCGCCGCAGCGTGAACGGGATGTGCGAAACGTTGCGCAGATGCGCGACGACGCCCTTCGCGTCCCGGTGGTGCGGCCGATCGAGCACGAGGCATGCGCGCACGAACGGCATCAGCCATTCCGGGCGGCCGATGAGGCGGTCGCGGTCCCAGGCGATGGTCCGGCCGGCAAGCAGAGCCTCGCGAAGTCCCTCAAGCGTCCGTTCCTTCGCGAAGACGAGCGTCATGGTGCGGTGGGCCGAGTGGTCGGCCAACGGCGGGTCGATCGGGTCGTGGTAGTCGGAGTTTCCGAGCGGCACCAGGTTACGTTCGTTGGCCCAGTCCCAGACGTTCGTATAGGCCTTGTAGTCATTGAACAATTCGATCCCCTGGATCAGCCCCTCGCGGATCATTTCCTCGTGGTGAGGTCGGACGATGGGCTGGCCCGGCGGGACGCGCCACCCGGGGTGGTTCCAGAACGAGACCGCCCCCTGGGCCTTCGCCCGGCGGAGGCTCTCCAGCACGTCGTCGTGCGCGATCATGTCGATGTTGGTCACGAAAATGGCGTTGTAGTGGCCGATCTCAGGCGACTTAGTGATTTCTGCGCCGCGGATGAGGAGAACGTTCTTCTCGCGGGCGGCGCCAACGGCCACTTCATAAGGGCGCTGATGACGGGTGGGAATGTCGTTGGTCTTGGGCTGGTATTCGATGTGATCGGTCAGGGCAATCGCGTCCAGCCCGTCGCGCCAAGCTTCGTCCACGCGAACGGGCGGCCATACGTGGCCATCCGAGAAGACGGTGTGCAGGTGCAGGTCCGCCTTGAGCGTGACATAACCGGGAAGGTCGGGCACGAGGATCTCGAGACGGCTGACTGGCGGCGCGGCCCGGGCGGAGGCAACGGCGAGGACGACGGTGACGGCGGCCCACTGAACGTGCTGCTTCATCGCCGGACTCCCGGGCCGGCCCGGCGACCATCGCGGGCCGGTCGCTTCTACATACTTGATCGTCGGGCGGATCGCAAGAAGGGGGCGGCCGGCCGGGCGTCTTTGCCGGTCAAGGCATGCGGGCATTCGCCCAGGTCGACAAGGAAGCGGCGAGGACGCGTATCCGCCCCGCGTTTGCTCGGCCCGCGGCCGCACAGGACAGCGCCGTCGGGATCTGGCCTCTGTGCACGGCTACGTACGTCGCATCGCGTGCCCCCGCCGGCCCCCCGGAGCCGAACGGGGCCTCACCCCCCGCTACCGAGGCTGTCCGACGCCGCCGAACGCAACTGCCGACGCATCCTTTCGGCCGCTTCCGCATATTGGCGGAGGACATCCCGAACGCGTGGCCATTCCTCCCGCGGCAGTTCGAACCAGACCAGATCCTTCCACTCGCCTTGTATGCAGCGCGCCTTCCGTTCGATCCGCGTCTCCCGCTCGCCGAGTCGGCGGTGGTAGCTGATCACAGGCAGGTTGTCCGCGGTGACGCACATCCGAAGATTCTCGGCGCCCAACCGCTCAAACGCATAACTGTAGGCCAAAAGCGAACTGCCCGGTGCGGCCAGACTGCCCGGCGCCAGAATCCAACGCCCAGGCTCCCAGACGCCGCCGCCCAATCCCGTCACCGAGAACGTTCCGACGGGGCCGGATCCCTCTTCTTCGATGATGAAGCACCATTCGTCCGGGTGCGCCGTGATCCGGGCGATCCACCGGCGTTGGGCCTCCACATCCGGCGGCGGATCGCCGATCCGACCAAGTGCGCTGGGCAACGTCCGCAGATAGTACATGAAGTCCGCGTCGTCTTCCCCGGCCGCCCGCACCCGCACGCCAAACGCGTCCAACGCCCCCTCGAAGCGCACGGATACCCCTCCTACCACTCGATCAGCGCGGCCGCCCAGGAGAGCCCAACCCCAAACCCGACCAGCATGACCGTCATTCCCCGCCGCAGGCGGCCGTCGTTCTCGGCGGCTTCCAACGCGATCGGGATGGAGGAGGACGTCGTGTTGCCCACCGTCGCCATGTGGACGACGAACTTTTCCTCGGGAATGCCCAGCCGCTTTCTCAGGTGCTCCAGCATGTACCGGTTGGCCTGATGGAATACGAACAGGTCCACGTCGCCAATGGTCCGTCCGGCGCGCTTCAACATCGCCTCGCACGCCTTCGGCACCTCCCGCAGGCTGAACGCGAAGATCCCGGGGCCGTCCATGTGCAGACACGCGCCGCGGCCGGCCGGCTCCGCATCGGCTGAGGGCGTCCACCGCTTCGCGCCGCCCCGCCTGAGGATCAACAGCTCCGCCCCGTCGCCGTCCGTCCCCCACACGAACGGGCCGATGCGGTCCCGTTCTCCGTCCTCCGCCACGACCAGCGCGGCGGCCGCCGCGTCGCCGAACAGCGTCCGCGTGGACCAGTCCTCGGGATGAAGGTATTTCGAATAGGTGTCGACAGTGACCAGTGCAAGTGCGGAGGCCTGTCCCGTCTCGATCAGACCCTTGGCCAGCCCAAGGCCGTACACGAAGCCCGAGCAGCCGAGATTGACGTCCAGCGCGCCCGCCGTCTTCGGGAGGCCGAGACGGTGCTGGAGGAGGCAGGCCGTGGTCGGAAGCAGATAGTCCGGGCTCTGGGTGACGCAGACGAGCCAATCCACGTCGGACGCCGCCACGCCGGCCTTGTCGAACAACCGCCGGAGGGCCTCCGCCGCCAGATCGGAGGCCGACTCCCCGTCGCCGGCAAGCCGGCGCTCCCGAACCCCGAGTTTCGCCTCGATCTCCGAGGGCGACCACAGCCCCGACTGGGCGGCGATCTCGTCGTTCGTCAGAACGCGGGCCGGAAGGTAGTGAGCGAGCGCGCGAACCGCGGCCCGCCGGGTCATGCGGTCAGCCCTCCGTCGACGGCCCACACGGCGCCGGTGACCCATCGCCCCGCGTCGGACAGAAGAAACGCCGTCGCGCTGGCCACGTCCGTCGCCTGGCCGAAGCCTAACGCATATTTCGATTCCATGGCCTTGCGCTGCTCGAGGGCGATCGTGGCAAGGAATTTTTCCGCCATCTCCGTCCGGACCATGCCCGGAGCCAGGCAGTTCACCGCGATGCCTTCCGCGGCCAGCTCGCGCGCCAGAGATCTCGCCAGCGCCTCCAGCGCGCCCTTGGTCGCCGCATAGGCCGCCAAACAACGCTCGCCGCGCGCGGCGACGGCGGAAGACAACAGCACAATGCGGAGGCGCTCGCCGCGGCATTCACGGATGCGCACAGCCCGGATCAGCTCGACGGCCGCGAACACATTCAGCCGGAAGAGGCGTTCGTACGTCGCCGGATCGGTCATCCGGATCGGCAGCGTGACGGCTTCTCCGGCGGCGTGGACCAGGCCGTGGAACGGTCCCGCCTCCCGAGCGACGCCCCGGACCCAGTCGCCGATGCCCGCGGTGTTCCCCAAATCGAATGGCTCGACCCGGTGGCCGTCGCCGGCCATGGCGGCCAGGGTCGCCTCGAGTCGACCGCGGTCTCGTCCGTTCAACACGACGCGGGCGCCGAGCCGCGACAGGAGGATCGCCGTCTCGCGGCCGATGCCCGACGAGGCGCCCGTCACCAAGACCCGCCGACCGGTCAGGTCCATCGGATGGGCCGCTGCGCTCATGCGGCGTCAATCTCCATCAGCGGCGGCACAACTAGCGGCCCCGCCTCGACGGCCGCTCCACCCCATGAAAGCCCGACCCCGAAGCCGGCGAGCAGGAGCTTGAGGCGCTGCCCGCGCAGCCGGTCGCCAAGTTCGGTCACCATCGCCAATGGGATCGACGCCGAACTGGTGTTGCCGTACCGTTCCAACCCGATCACGAAGCGATCCGCGGCGATGCCGATTTTCCTGCGCAGGAACTCGAGGATAAACCGGTTGGCCTGGTGGCAGACAAAGGCGTCCGGTTCCTCCGCCCCCCACCCCGCCAGATCGAGGGTGTCCCCGACCAGCGGAGGGACTTCCCGCAGCGTGAACGCGAAGATCTCGGGCCCGTTCATGTGCAACGTCGACGGGGTCTTCGCGCCATCGTCTGCCGGCGCTCCAAATCCATGTCGGAAGGCGCCGCCAGGGACTACGAGGTGGTTCCCTCCCGCGCCGTCGGTGGAAAGATGAAAGACCATTGGAGCGGCCGTCGCGTCCGCCTCCAGCAGCGTGGCCGTCCCGGCGTCGCCGAACAGCGGAACTGTCGAGCGATCCCCCGCGTCGAGGAACCGCGTGATCGTGTCACCGCTCAATACGAGGGCCACGCGCGCGCCGCCGGCGGCGACGATGGAGGCCGCGATCCAGAGGCCGTAGACGTATCCGGAACACCCGAGGTTCACGTCGAAGGCCGCGCAGCCCCGGGCCAAACCCAGCCGGTGCTGCAGCAGCGCCGAGGTCGCCGGCAGGAAATAATCCGGCGTTTGAGAGACAAACACCAGGACGTCCACGGTCTTCGGCGGGGCCGCCGCCAGCAAAGCCCGGGCCGCCGCCTGGCAGAGGTCGGAGGTACAGGTGCGAGACGGCGCGACACGCCGCTCGCGAACGCCCGTCTCCTTCGCCACCTTTGCGGCATCCGCCTCTCCCATCCAACCGGCAAGATCCTCGACCCCGCGAACGGAGGAGGGAACCGCGGCCGCCAAGCCTGTGAGCCGGACACCGCTGATCCGCGCCGACGCCATGAGCAGCGCTCAATCCTGAACGCGATCGCCCGCCAGCGCGACCAGGTCGGCCACGGTTTTGCAGGCCGCCAGGTCGGCGGGGTTCACCACCACGCCCAGGCGGCTGTCCACCATCGCGATGAAGCCGATGGCGGCCATGGAGTCCCAACCGGGAAGTTTCGCCAGCGATTCCTCTCCCGTCAGGCTGCCCGGGGCCGCCTCGACGACGGTCTCGATTTCCCGTAGAAATTCGTTTTTCGTCATTTTGCCCTCCCGGAGCGGTCCGGTTGGCTGCTCCCGCCGAGGTCGCCGGCCCATTGCCGGGCGGCCTCCTCGAACCGGCGGCGGTCTCGCACGTAGTCGGCCTCGTCGTACCTCGATCCGGCCACCGCCAACAGATCGGTTCCCGACGCGAAGTCGCGCAGTACCCGCCAGACGTGCGGAAATAGTAGCAACCCGCGGTCCCGCCGGTCGAGCCGGACGGACTCGCGACGCCCCAGCCCGTCATCGAGATCCACCGTGCAGGCGCCCCGCAGGCACACCAACACCTCCTCCGTCTCGTAGTGGGCGTGCCCGCCGCGCACGTCGCCCTCCGCGATGTCGGTCATATAAAGCACCTTGCGGATCTCGAACGGCAAACCGTCGGGCATCGACCCGGGCTGGAGCATGATCAGCGTCCCGCCGACGTTTCCGTGTTTTTCGACCAAAGGAATCAATCTGTAAAGGGATCCATTCATCGGGCAAATGGGGGCCGAGCGACGGGCTAAAGGTCAAGAGCGGACGGAAATCCGCGACGAGGCCCTCTTCTCAACGTCTCCCCAACGACATTTTCGCATCCGACATGGGCCCGCCACGCGTTCACCGCCGCCGGCCTGGACTGAGCCTGTCTCCGCCGCCCGCCCAAGCGCACCCTCGCGCTCCTGGCTTGAGCCATCAGTTCCATCCCCTCCGCCCCCCGCCAGCGCCATGCACCCCCATCAGAGCCCCAGTTTCCGCCGGTACAGCTCGACGTACTCGGGGAGGTAGTCCGCCAACGTGCGGGTCGGGCGCCAGCCGAGCGCCCGGATTTTGGAGCAATCGGTCGAGTAGCGCAGGTCCTGGCCGGGGCGGTTCGGGATGAAGTCGAAGGACTCGTCCGGGTCGCGGCCCATCGCCGCGGCGACCATGCGGGCGGCCTCGAGGACACTGTGCTCCTCGTTGGAGGACACGTTGTAGATCTCGCCGACCGTCCCCTTCTGGATCAGCAGCAGGATGGCCTCGACGTTGTCGCCGGCGTAGAGCCATTCGCGACGGTAGCTGCCGTCGCCGTGGATCGTCATTTTCCGGCCTTCGAGAAAAAACTCGATGGTCTTGGCGAGCAGCTTCTCGGGGTACTGGCCGTAGCCGTAGTTGTTGCAACTGCGCACAATGATCGTCCTTAGGCCGTAGGTGTTGGCCCAACCGCGGACGAGCTGGTCGGCGGCAGCCTTGGTGGCCGAGTAAGGATTGGAGGGGTTCAGCCGGTCGGTCTCCTTCGATGACCCCTCCTGGACCGTGCCGTAGACCTCGTCGGTGGAGATCTGGACGAAGACGGGCTGGTCGGTTTCGTCCTTGGCGCGCACGAGCTCGAGAAGGTTGTAAACGCCGCGGACGTTGCTGTGAAAGAAATCCTGGTTGGCGCGGATGGAGTTGTCCACGTGCGACTCGGCGGCGAAGTTGACGATGTACTCCACGCCGACGGGCAGGTGGGTCAGCTCGCAGATGTCGGCCCGGATGAATTCGTAGCCGGGGCGGCGCTCGAAGTCGAGGTCGCGCCGGGCGGCATACGTGACCTTGTCGACATTGACGACGCGGTACCCGCGTTTCAAGGCGAGGTCCACGAAATAGGACCCGATGAACCCCAGTCCGCCAGTGACCAGCAAACGCTTCATGAGATCCCGTGTGCGACGCCCTGCGGCGCGCGGGGTAGAACCTACCCCCCTTTAGGGATGAGGTCAAGGGAACCGGCTGCGATCCCCTTATCGGGCGGTCTTCCGGGCAGAACTGCCGGCTGAACACCGCGGCGCTGACGCTTGCGGCCAGGCCCGTCAGGGGCATTCGGCCGCCGGGCGGCCCTCGGCCAACATCGCGAAGGCCGCTTCGACCACCTCGTCGACGCCGACGGCAAGCATACAGGGGTCGGCCGGCCGAACACATCGAATCTGGCGACAGGGCCAGCAGGCGTAGCGATCACCGTGCCCGAGGATCCGGCTGCCGGCGCTGCGGGGACGGTAGAGATCCGGCACGCCAGGGCCAAACAGCGCGAGAACAGGACAGCCCAGCCACTCGGACGCCAGGTGCATTGGCGCGCTGTCGAGGGCAATGACGAGGTTCGAATCGCCGAGGGCCGCGAGGAGCTCGGACGGGCGGCGGCAGACCGCCACTTCGACGGTGCCGCCGCACACGCCCAGGATGGCGTCGAGAAGGCCCCGTTCGGCGGCGGAGGCGACAAGCCGGACCCGAACCCCTGGTAGAGCGGCGAGCCTGCGAACCACCAGCCCCCAACGTTCCGCCGGCCACAAGCGGTAGCTCCAGCCGGCGCCCGGACAGATGGCCACCAGTCGGTGGGAGGATGCCGGCTTCGACGCCAGAGGGATCGCAGGGGCGGGTGGAAAGCCCGCCGCCGCGAGGACGGCGTCGTGAACGGCGGTGCGGTGAAGCCCGCGAGGATCCCCGGCCGGGCGCGTCAGCAGCCGGCCGCGCAGGCGGATATCACTGCCGATGTAGGCGGTCGGCCCCACCCGCTCACGGCACCCGGCGAGAACGAGGAGGACCTGGCTCCGGACGTCGCCGCGGGGATCGAGACCGAGATCGAATTTCTTTGCGGCAAGGTTGCGGGCCAGCCTCCACGTCGCCGACCAGCCGGACCTCCGCCCCGGCGCGTTGACCCACGGAAGATGGATGGCGTGAACCTTGACGCGATCCCAGCCCTCATACAGATCGGCGCAGGCCGGATGCAACAGCAGATGCGCTTCGATCCGCGGATCGGAGGCAAGGACCGACAGCACCATCCCGCGCAGAAGCGCGGCATCGCCCAGGCGAAACGGCTCAACGATGAGAACGCGTTGGGGCGGGTTTCCCCACCGTGTCCCCGCGGAGGCCCATGGCGCGACGAGGGCCTCCACGGCGAGCGCCCCGAGGCGTTTGACGATTCCGTACCGGACCCAACCCTTCATGCCGGTCCGCCAGCGGCTCGGCGCCCCGGCCATCTCCAGGGGGGACGATCCACGCGGAACGTCGTTTGCGCCGAGGCATCATCGCCGATCCACACGGAGTAATTCAACGGCCGCGGAGGGCGCCATGCCCCCTCAAGGATCTTTCGCACCGCCAAGAGGACGCGGTACAACGGCCGGCCCAGCCGCACCGACCAGGGATAGGTGCGCTTCAGCCGTCTGCTTTCTTCCAACGCCGGCGCGGTCTGGCTGAGGTTGACCCCCGTGAAAGTGAACGTGGACAGGGGCCGATCCACTCGTGCCCAACGCCAGCCTGAGCGAAGCAGCTCGACGACAAATTTCTCGTCGGCCGCCGACCGCCACCGATCGTCGAAGCGGTGGCCCGACTCGAAAACCCTGCGCCGCACGTAGATGGCACTGGAGGGCACGTACAAATAGGTCGCGGCGATCAGCCGCCAGTCCGGCGCGATCGTGCGGCGCCAGGCCAACAGACGGCCCTCGGGCAAGACCACAAGGCAATCCCCATACCAGACGTCGACCTCGGGGCGGCGGCGGGCGGCCTCGGCGATGGCCGCCAAGGCGCCCTCGAGGAGTTGATCGTCGGCGTTGAGGAAGCCGATCCATTCACCTTGCGAGAGTTCGATGCCGCGGTTGAGCGCATCGTACATGCCCCGATTCGGCGCCGATAGCCATCGTAGCCGATCCCCGGACGGCGCCACCCCACCGGCGTCGCCAGCCGCCTCCGGCCTAGCGTCGCGCACCTCGCCCGTCGGGGCCACGTCGCGAAGCCATTCCACGGTGCCGTCGTTGGAGGCCCCGTCCACGACGATGTGCTCGGCGTCCGGCTGCGCATGCACGGAGGCGACACATCGCGGAAGATGACGCCGGCCGTTCAGGACCGGGGTGATCACGCTGAACATCACGGCACGCCGTAAAACCTCGGGATAGAGAAGCCGGCATTTCGACGGACGACGTGCTCCCAGAACAGCCGGGGGAACAGGCGGAAGACCACGCTGCCGGCGTTGCGGAGCATGCCAGCGCCCAGACGGCGCGGTTCCTGAACGATGCGATAGATCCAGGTCACACCGGCCTTTTTGATCCAACGGGGAATCGGCCGCACCCGTCCGGACAACATATCGATGTTCCCTCCGATGAGGAGGATGACCGGCACGTCGAGACGGGCGCGGTGGCGCTCCACAAACTCCTCCTTCTTCGGGGAGGACATGCCCAACATCAGGATGTCGGGTCGGCGCCGGTTGATCAGGTCCACGACCGCCGGCTCCTCTTCGAGGGAGAAGAAGCCGTGGTGTCCCTCGAGCACATCGGCGCGGGGCCAGTCCGCGCGCACCCGCTCCGTGGCGCGGCGGTTGGCGTCCGGTTCGGATCCCAGCAGCATGACCTTCAGGCGGTGTTCGTCCGCAAGCCGGAAGAGCAACTGCATCGCGTCGGTGATGGTGGCGTCCGAGCGGACGGGGATGCCGAGCCATCGGCACAGCCAGAAGAAACCCTTGCCGTCGGCGGTCATGACCTGGAACGTTTCGCTGATCCGGTGGATATGAGGCAGTTGCGCGAACCTCGGCAAGAGGGTGAGGCTATAGCCGTAGCACACCGTCTGGCGACGGCGGCGCACTGCGTCCAAGAAATGGGCGGCCAGTTCGTCGTCGTCGAAGAGGCTGATCTTGAGGCCGTGGCAGGAGGCCCAGCGAAGCGGTTCGGCGGGTTCCAGCATCGGGGCAATCACTCCGGCCGCCAGTCGGCCAGCCGGTCCTCGGCCGCCGCCGTCAGCCAGCCAACGCAGTTGCGAAGGTACCGGTCCGCAGTGAACCGAACCCCAAAATCCTCCATGTTGGCCCGCATCACGCGCCACAACCGGGCGCGGTCCTCGCAAAGGCCGCGAAGGGCGCAGAGCATCTCCTCCGGATCGGGGGCCGACAACAGAGCCCCGTTGCGGCCGTCCTCGATCGTCTCCGGTATGGCGCCCACCCGGGTGGCGACCACCGCCACGCCCTGCGACAGGGCCTCTAGCACAGACAGCGGCTGACCATCGAGAACGGTCGGGTGCACGAGCACATGAGCCCGACGGTAATACCCCCACCGCGCCTCCGGACTCACGGGGCCCGGAAAGGCGACGTCCGGCTCCAGCCGCTCTTCGCGCACGTACCGCTGGGCCCACTCGCGGCAGGCGGCCGATCCCCACGGCCCAACAAGCACCCACCGCAGCGGCAGCCCCGCCCGCCGGCCCAGCGCCGCCGTCCGCAAAATCGTTTCGATCCCCTTGCTTCCCTCGAGCGAACCGACATAGAGGATCTCCATCGGCTCCCGGCGGGCGAACTCCTCGGTGCGTTCCGCCGGCGGCGCCTCAACGCCGTTCGGGAAGACGACGGGAAACCGAAAGCCATACCGCGCATGCGCCTCGGCGATGCCGCGACTCAGGAAGCGAATCGAATAAAAACGCCGGAGAAAGGGCAGCGCCAGTGCCCGCTGCCATGGCGACCGCATGAACTCGAACCTCATGCCGGCCAGCTCGCCGCAACATCGCACCCGCCTTCCCACCAGCCCGACGACGGCCGCGGCCCACAGAAATGAAGCGAACCCCTTGGGAAGCGAGACAAACAGCGCCGCCGGACGCTCCCGGCGCACCGCTTGCAAAGCCCGGACCACCCTCCGACAACCGAGCTGGACGTTGCCCAGATTGAATCGCCCCTGGCCCGCCCGCGTGGCATCCGGCGTGGAGACCAAGGATACGACGAACCGCGGATCGCCCTCCAAACGCCGGCGAAGGAGATCGGCGCGGATCTCCCCTCCCCCAAAAGGCGGGGGGACGCGCAGCAGCAGAAGAATCGGGCCGGGCCGGCCACGCGCGGACCCTCCGGCCGGGGCACCCGCCCCCGAGGGCTCCGCCGCCGGCGGAACCGCTTCCCTACCGCGTTCTCGCCCTCCCACCGTTACGCCTCTCAGCCCGCCCTTACGGCCGGGACCAGACGATTCGATTCACGTAGCCGACGTAGCCGAGGATGATTTTCGCCACCTTCCAGGACACGTTCGGCGCCTCGTAGTCCGGCGGCAGCCGCGGCGGTCCGACCGTCTCGAACTGCCGTCGGGTCAAGGCGACGGACTCCAAAATGCGTTCCGGCTCAAGACCCGTCATGACCACCACTCCCTCGTCCATGCCCTCTGGCCGCTCGTGAGCCTCCCGCACGGTCACTGCCGGAAAACGAAGAATCGAGGCCTCTTCGGTGATCGTACCACTGTCCGAGATCGCACAAAAAGCCCTCAGCTGCAGGGCATTGTAGTCCAGAAAGCCCAGTGGCGGCATCGCGCGCACCAGAGGGTGAAGACCGATGCCTTGTTCCGCCAGACGACGCCGCGTCCGGGGATGAACCGAGAAGATCAGCGGGAGTCCGTACGTCTCGGCCAGACGGTTCAGCGCCGCAGCCAGGCGGCAGAGGTGCTCGGGGTCGTCCACGTTCTCCTCTCGATGAATGCTGACAGTGAAATAGCCACCCGGCTCAACGCCGAGCCGGCGGTGAATGTCCGACGCCTCGATCTTCCCGCGATAGTGACCGATCACCTCGTACATCGGCGATCCTGTCTTGATCACGAAGTCGCCCCGCATGCCCTCGGCGAGCAGATAGCGGCGGCTGTGCTCCGAGTAGGTCAAGTTGATGTCCGCGACGTGGTCCACGATGCGCCGGTTGATCTCCTCCGGAACCCGCATATCGAAGCACCGATTGCCGGCCTCCATGTGAAAGATCGGGATTCGCCGGCGTTTGGCGGGGATGACGGAGAGACAACTGTTCGTGTCCCCCAGCACCAAGAGGGCGTCCGGCCGCTCGGCCTCGAGGACTTCGTCCACCCGCGCGATGACCTGGCCGATCGTCTCGGCGGCGGTCCGCCCGGCGGCCGCAAGGAAGTGGTCGGGCTTGCGGAGCTCCAAGTCCCGGAAAAACACCTCGTTGAGTTCGTAGTCGTAGTTCTGGCCCGTGTGCACGATCACGTGCCGGCTGACCTGGTCCAGCACCGCCATGGTACGGGACAGCCGGATGATTTCCGGCCGCGTCCCGATCACCGTCATCACGTTAAGTTGTGCCATGCGTTCTTTCCGGGCGGCCGCGCTCGCCCCTGGGTTGCGCCGAGGCCCTCGCCTCAAGCGGCCGGGAATCTAGCCCCCGGCCGGTCGCCCTGCAAGGCGCCTCCGGCCCTGGACGGCGCACGGACCGCCCACAGCGTGTAGTACGCGGCCACGACGATCCCGACCGGGCCGGCCACGGCCAGCACGGCGTTCACGGCTGAGGCGGCGAGCCGCTTCCACCACCCCGGCGGCCGACCGTAGCGGCCCATCATCACACGCGTCCGGAACCCCTGTTGTTCCAGCAACCGCCGCAACCGCCACGGGTTCATCAGGTGCTCCGCCCACCAGCCGGTGTCGGGGTGAACGGTGTTGGAGCCCCATGGATCCCACCGGTTGATCGGCGACACCGAGTCCAGTGAAATGCGTCCGGTCTCGCGAAATCCCCGAATCACCGTGGCGATCTCGGCCTGTGTGCACCGGCGCGTCGCTCGGGCGAGGCGGACGACGTCCCGCTCTGGCAGGTCCGGCGCCAGATCCCGGACGATCTCCTCCCGGCGCGCCCGCCATTTGGCTTCGGCCGTCCTCTGCACGGGCAACACGTGCGCGAGGTAGCGGGGATTGAACATGTTCGCCCCGGACGACAGCACCACGGAGAGGTCCGGGGCAGGCAGCTCTCCGAGCCAACGAAAAAAAAGCTCCATGTCCCGGATGTGCTCGATCACGTCGTAGGACACCAGCGCGCCGCAGACGACGCGGTTCGCCCGCAGCTCCCGCGACAGATCGTCGAGGTCGCCGAGGACGTACCGGTCGGCCTCGCGGCCCGCCGCCCGCGCGAGCGCCCTCGCCATCTCCAGCATCTTCGGATCGATGTCGTTGTAGATCACTTGGCCCACGCCGGCCAACTTGGCCAGCAGGCCGGTGAGGCCCACGCCCCCTCCGTGATCGATCATGACGAGGCGAGACGGGGTCCGAAGAGCGGTCCATCGCCAGCGAAAGCTGGTGACGCGACCGGATCAGGGCCGAGTCGAGCGCGCGGAACTTCGGTTCCAGATACAACCGGAGGTATTCGGCGTCCGCCGGAAGCGCGGCGACGTCGAGTTTCTCCAAGCGCTCCTTTAATTCGGCCGCCGCCCGGCGAAGCGCCGGCTCCCACCGACGGGGCGTCGCCATCATCAACCCGCCCCCTCTCCGACCGGACGGGCGGGCGGATCCACCTGCTCCGCCCAGGTGTCCGGCCGGTTGGGATCGAAGACCTCGCCGGCCCAGAACAGGGTGATCATGTCCTCCGATCCGACGTTCTCGATGGTGTGCGTCCAGCCCGGCGGGATGTCCACCACGCAGATCGGGTCGTCGGACACGTCGTACTCGACGATCTCGTCCGATAACAGGCGCCGCATTCGGATCCGGCCGTGCCCCCGGATGACGCAAAACTTCTCCACTTTCGAGTCGTGGTAGTGGCCCCCACGGACGACGCCGGGGCGCGTGGAGGAGACGAACACCTGGCCCAACGGCGCGCTTTTGATCAACTCGAAGAGCCAGCCCCGTGCATCGCGCTTCAAGTCCGTCGGGCGGACCCGGTCGGCGGGCTCGAGGTAGGACAAGAACGTGGAGTAGAGCCGGCGGACGAACGGCCGGCCGAGGTCCGGCACTTCGTTGCGCATGCGCATCTGCCGAAAGCCTTCGACCAGGTCGTGCAGCTCGCCCAGGGTGACGGTGTCCGTCGCCCCCACCTCCCCGAAGGCGAACCCCTCCAGCGGCTGGTCCAGGCATTCCACGAGGCATCGCACGACCTCGTCCACGTGCACAAACGTCACCGTCCGGCCGGGATCGCTGACCACCAGCGCAAGGCCGTGTGCGGCGTTGTGGCAGAAGGTGCTCACCACGGAGTTGTAATTCGGCCGGGACCACTTACCGAAGACATTCGGGAAGCGAAAGATGCGGACCGGCGCGCCGGTGGATTCGGCGTAGGCCCGGGCCAGCTCCTCCGCGCGACGCTTGCTCGTCCCGTAGGGGTTGTCGAGCGCCGCCTGCGTGGAGGAACTGAAAACGAACGGCGCCTTTCGGCCCGCGGCGGCAAGGCGGTCCAACAGCCGCGCGGTGAGATGGACGTTTCCTTCTTCGTATTCGGCGGGGTCGCGCGGGCGGTTGACGCCGGCCAGGTGGAAGACGAACTCGGCCTCGGCGGCCAGCCGGTCGAGCTCGTCCGGCGTCTGGCCCAAATCGAATCCGACGACCTCCAGCCCGGGCCGCCGCCGCAGCGCGACGCGGAGGTTGCGCCCGATGAATCCCTCAGAGCCGGTCACCAACACCCGCATGTCGGCTTCCCGTCGTCGGCCTCCCGCTCACGGGGAACGGCCGCCCAACTCGGACCGAATGTACTCCAGTTTGCGCAGCAGCGCCTCGAGTTCGTCATCGCTCAACGCCTTGGTGTTGGCCGAGGTGTAGTCCTCCTCGCCCGTGATCTTGCGCTCGCCCTTTTCGAAGTACACGGCGTAGTTGAGATCGCGGCTGTCGGGCCGGACGCGGAAATAGTCCCGCATGTCGTCGGCGCGCACCATCTCCTCGCGGTTCAAAAGGGTCTCGTGTTTCTTCTCTCCGTGACGGGTGCCGATCACGCGGACCTCGACGCGCCGGCCGAAGATCTTCATCAGGACCGAGGCCAGCTGCCCGATCCGAGCGGCGGGCGCCTTCCTCACGAAGGTGTCCCCCGGCGAGCCCTCCCGAAACGCGAAGAGGACGAGGTCGATCGCCTCGTCGAGCGTCATCATGAACCGGGTCATGTCGGGGTCGGTGACCGTCAGCGGGTGCCCCGCCTTGATCTGCGAGACAAAGAGCGGGATCACGGACCCGCGGGACGCCATCACGTTGCCGTAGCGGGTTACGCAGACCACGGGCATTCCGCGGCGCCATCCCCGGGCGAACGCGACGGCCACCTTTTCCATCAACGCCTTCGACATGCCCATCGCGTTGATCGGGTAGACAGCCTTGTCGGTGCTCAGGACGATGACGTTCTTCACGCCGCAGGCCGCGGCGGCGTTGAGGACGTTTTCGGTGCCGATGATGTTGGTGCGGACCGCCTCCATGGGGTAGAACTCACACGACGGCACCTGTTTCAACGCGGCGGCGCTGAACACATAGTCCACGCCGCGCATCGCCCCCATCACGCTGTCGGGGTCGCGGACGTCGCCGATGTAGAACTTCACGCGGTCGGTCTTCAGTTCGTGCCGCATGTCGTCCTGCTTTTTCTCGTCGCGGCTGAAGACCCGGATCTCTCCGATGTCGGTCTTCAGAAACCGCCGCAGGGCGGCGTTGCCGAACGACCCCGTGCCGCCGGTGATCAACAGCGTCCTGCCCTTAAACTCATCCATGGTGGTCGCCCTCCCCGGCCCGGCCGCCTTCCCTTCCGGCTCGGACAGGGGAGGCGTAGCTACAAGCCGCGATGTCGTTCAAAAACGCGTAAAGTTTGGCCGCATGCCGCCGATAGTCAAACTCCCGGACAGCCAGATCCCGTCCGGCGGCGCCGATGCAGGCCGCCAGGCCGGGGTTATCCAGGAGCCGGACGATCCGCTCGCTCCATGCGGCCGCATCGCCGGGGGGCGCGAGCATCGCCGTCACTCCGTCGGTGAAATGGGCCGCCACCTCGCCGACGGCGGACGAGACGACGGGACGGCCGCTGACGAGATAATCGCCCAGCTTCGTGGGGAAGCAACACTCCCACCGCACGCCGGCCGGCAAGGGGGCAAGCAGGGCGGCGGCGCGGGCGATCGGGGCGGCCAGCCGATCCCGCGGCACAAATCCATGGACCTCAACGGCCGACGCGTCGCCCGCCGTCCGGGCGGCCCTGGCGACGAGCGCGGCGCGAAACTGCTCGTCGAAGTTGCCGATCAACACGAGCCGGCAGCGCGGATGCCGGGTTCGGACGGCCGCCATCGCGTCGACGAGAAACTCCAGGTGCGCCCGAATTTCGCCGTGGGGCGCCCCCGTCCAGAGGAGGTACGGCTCCTCGAAGACGGGCCCGGGCACGGACGTCGCGACGCTCCGCGGATCCAGGAGGATCGGAACGCGCAGTTGGGGATACGGGCGGCGTCCGCCGGCCATCTGCTCGGCGACGCGGCGCTCGATGCCGTGGCTGATCGGCACAGCGCCGACCGAGGCCGCGAAACGGAGGCGGAAGGCTCGTTCGGTCCGCCCCGGATACCACTCGGTGATCTCGACCACCAGCGGCGCACCTGCCGCCGCCAGCACCAGGTTTTCCGCACCGTAAAGGGTGGAATAGACGACCACCCGCCCGTCAGCCCGCCGGCGTCGCCGGATCTCCATCGCGGCCGACAGCAGGCCCGCCGCGTTGGCAACCCACCGGCGCGCCCGCCGCGGCTCGCGACGCGTGGCGGCAGGGAAATACCGGAAACCGACTCCCTCCCACACCCCCGCCGGCGCGTCGTTCGGAAACGGACTGCCGCCGATGTGGAAGACGTCGAACACCGCCCCCTGCTCCGTCAGGCCCCGCCCGATCAACTTGAGCCGTTCCGTCACCGCCATGCCGTTGGGAAACCCCTGGCCACAACAGACGGCCACCACCTGAAGCGGCGGTTTCACCGGCGCATGGGCGGTCACGCGGCCCCCCCCCTCATTCCGACGGGCCGGCGCGTCACCGGCCCGGCCGCCGCCTCACCACGGAGCGCGGCGACAATCGCGTTCATCGAGCGCTCGGCCGAAAATTCGCGGCCCACCTTTTCGGCGGCGGCCCGTCCGAGCGCAGCCGCCCATTCCCGGTCCGCCCCCAGCCGGTCGATCGCCGCCGCCAGCGCCACCGGATCGCCCGGCGGGATCAGCAGACCGGTCAGGCCGTCGTCGAGATATTCGCGGGCCTCGGGCCAATCCGAGGCGATGGACGGCACGCCGAGCTGCGCGGCATCGAGGATCGCCTTCGAGGCGTGCGGGGCGGTGAACGGACTCAACACCACCCCGCTGCGCCGAATCAGGGACATTAAATCGCGAGTCTTCGGCAGGCAGACCACGCTGGCCCGCCGATCCGGGCGCAGCCTGGCGAGGTCGCGCGACAGGCCGCGCCCTGACCATCCCTTCGGATCGTATCCCAACAGGACCAACACAACGTCCGCCGAACGGACGAGGTTCCACGAGTCGATGGCCACCCGGCCCCCCTTGTACGAGTCCAATCCCCCTGGATACAGCACGACGAAGGCATTCGGCGAAACGCCGCATTCCGCGGCGAGATCCCGCGCACGGCCCCGGGGATCGAAGGACGGCCAGTCGCGCACGATCTCCGTCCGGTCAACCCCCCCGAACACCCGTGCGCCCTCCCGCGTGATGGCGAGAATGCGGTCCACGCCGGCCGCCACCCACCGGTTCTTTAACGCCGTTCGCAACGGATGCCAGGCGTAGTCGGTCCAGTGTTCGCGGTTATGCAGCACGATCCGCGGCACCCCTGCGCGGCGCGCGCCGACAGCGGCCGGGTAAAGGGCGACGGTGTTCACGTGGACGGCGTCGGGCCGCAGCCGCGTGCACCATGCCCGCGCGATCGCCGCCGTCCGCAGCGCGTCGATCGCCTCCCGCAAGAGCACGTACGGCAGGCGGGCGGGCCAGTCGCGGCGATCGAAGTACGCCGAGTAACTGGGCATCTGGACGCCCATCCGAGGGGCCCAGTGCACATCGCACCCAGCCTCCGTCAACGCGTCCCACAACGGACCTCGTTCGCGGATCACCACATGCCGTTCGAATTCAGCCGGATTAAGGCGCCGGAGGATCTCCAGCAGGCACCAACTGGCGCCGCCGATCACCGCCGTGTGCTGGAAAAAGACCACTCGCATCCCGGAGCCGCCGGCGTCACGGGTGGGCCGCCGCCCACGGCGCGGCCGCGGCCCCGGCGTGGGCCGCTTGCGGCCAGCCAGCCGGCGAGAGGGCCGCCGCCTCCCTCGACACGGCCGCCGCGTGCCGCGACACAAGGTGGCGTCCGACCAGCCTCAACGCGATGCCGTACACGGTCAGTTCGGGAAACGACGCCCGGACGTCGCCCACCAGTACATAGTACGAGACGACCGTCGCCGTCGTGAGCCACAGCAGAAAGGAGTAGAACCGCGTCACCACGTCCTCCGCCGCCGGACGGATCCGTCCGTACAACCGCCATCCTTCCGCCACCATCCCGATCATGAAGGCCGAGCCGGCGACGAAGCCCGGCAACCCGAAGTCGAGCAAGAGCGACAGGGGGCCGCTGTGGTAGCCCTTCATCTCGTAGTAGAACTCGGGCGTGGCATAAAACTCCCGGCGAAGCCAGGCCAGCGGAAGCACGTCGGTGACGATCCCCCGGCCCAACAGCAGGTGTTCCGGAATATGCCGTACCGCCACCTTCCAGATTTCCAGACGCCAGGTCACCGACGCCTCCGCGTTCGCGGCCACCAACGGATCCACGTCCACACCGGGCAGATAAGAGACGACGCGCTGGATCGGACCGGGCAGAGCCCGTCCCAGGATGATGGCCAGAATCCAGACGGCGAGGAATCCGCCGAGCACCAGCACGGCGGCCATCGCCCGATGCCGCGAGTGCTGGAAGTACCAGCCCACCAGCAGCATCAGAGTAATCAAAAAAGCCGACCGAAAGCCACTAAGCATCACCAAAGCGAGCCCGCCCGACACCAGGGCATAGCGGGCCACGCGCAACTCGGGGCGTCGGACCGGCAACATCAGCGCCGCCATTATAATGGCCAGGCCCACCGTCCGCGCCGAAGAGATGCGGGCCAAGACCATTTCGCCGATGTGCATGGCTGCCATCGTATACTCGGGCAGAATGGTGAAGAACGAAAGTAGCCGGGACGTTCGACCGCCCGTGAGGATAATGGAAATCTCCACGAGAAACGGAATCAGCGCGCCCGCCGCCAGCAGCACGGCCATGGCCAGAATCCGTTTCCGGTTCAGCCGCATCATCGGCGCCATCAAATACGCCAGACCACAGCCCAGCAGGATCACATAGCCGAAGCCGCCGTACTTCGTTCCGCCCAGCATTCGCATGCCGAAGCCGCGCGTAAACATCAATAGAACGCAGACGCCGAGGAACGCAAAAATTCCCCAGTCCGAGACGGCCCACCGGTCCCGCGCCGCACGGGCGATCGGCCGGTGAAACAAACCCCAGACGCCCAGCAGCATGCAGAGCGCCTGCGCCGCCGTCATCGAGCCCGGAAGGTTCGGCACCAAGGCCGTCGACACAAACACTCCGGGCAAGCCGACGACCATGACATGGGGATTGAGCCACAAAAAAGTCAGGACGATCGCAAACGGAATTGCGTAAAACCCGCTGATGCCCATCCATTGGACAAGCCATACCATGACCAAAACGAAAGCCGTCACCAGCGCCGGCACCATCAACGCCCGAGTCACTGTTGCCTGGTCCGCCATAATCCGCGCCCTTGCTGACCGCGATTATATCGTAGGGGCCGCGGCCGGGACAGCGCCGCCGTCGTCCGGGAACGGCCGGCCCGCCCGGGCCGCCTCCAAAACTGCCACCCACCGGTCCACGTGCTCCTCGAACAGAGCCGGCCGCCATTCGGGCAAGGGAAATCCAAGACGCCCCGCCTCAAACTCGCTCCACGCCTCCATCAGACAATCCGCCACTTCCGCCGGCGGCGCGTCGTATGCCCTGACCCAGCGATCGCGCCCCGAGGCCCGCAGCACCTCGTGCGCTTCTGAGGCCGGGGGAACCAGCGCCAGGATCGGCCGCCGCGCGGCAAGGTATTCCGCAAGCTTGCTCGGATAAAAAAGATTATGCGTCGGCGAGGCGACCAGGACCAACAGGTGGGCGTCGACGAAGCGGTGGACAATCTCGCCGTACTCCCGCTCTCCGAGGACCGCCACGGCGTCGCCCAGGCCCAGCTTCTCCGGAAGGGGCGCAAACGGCCCCAAGCCGTTCCCGAAGAGGTCGAGCCGGATCCGGCCGCGAGCGCGCGGAACCCGCCGGAGGAATTCGGCAAGCCCTTTCAGAAGGGCTTCCGGGGAGCGATCGCGGTTGAAATAGCCGAGGTGGGCCATGACCAGCGTGGAGGCGGTTCGGAACGGCTCGTTGGCTCCCGGGATCGGCTCGCAGGCGAACGGGATATAGGTGGCCCGCTCGGGATGGATCCATCCGAGGGAAACCACAGCCTGTAGGTTGGCCCGACTGGTGAACACGGCCCCGCGCGTCCGGCGGAGGGCCTTCCGCTCAAAAGCCTCTACCCACCGCCCCAACCAGCGATGCGGGAGGTACTCGTGGGGCACCGCACGTCGAAAAGGGGAAACCGACTCGAGGTAATCGACGACCCAGGGAACGGCCGGCGTTCGGCACGCGGGCAGCAGAAGGGCCGAGACCGGGTGAACGTACACCACGCCAAGCTCCCGGTCTTCCGCGCCGGCCCGGATCCATCGCCGCGCGGCCATGACCCAGAGGACGGCCTCGTCTGGCCAGAGCCGGTGAACGAGGGTCCGAACCAGGCGCCGGCGCCCCCAGCGTTGACGCCACACCATGACGGGGTCGGCCACGCGAACCACCCGCACGCCGGGACCGGCCGCCTCGACGCCGGGCCGGTCGCCGGCGGTGGCCACGACGACGTCGTGGCCGCGCCGCCCGAGCGCCTTGGCCAGCAGAAATGGGCGGCGGGCGTTCGCGACGCTCGACGGGGGAAAGAACCGGGTAACGATCAACACCCTCATGGCATCGGATCCGACGGTGTCGCGGCGCGCAGATGATGAACGACCCTTTTCAGATCGCGCCACACATCCCGGCCTGCCGGCACAAGAGACAGAGCGGCGACGTAGACCGCGACCAGACCGCTCGACAACGCAACCAGCCCCCAGATCGGGCCGAGGGACGTCAGCCGCGCCTTCACCACGGCCGCCACTGCCCCCAACGCCGCGGCAACGGCCCAGAACGGAAGGCACACTGACCACAATTGCCCCATGCCGACCGGCGCGGCCGACGCGACCATCCGAAAGAGGACGGGCAACCGCATCACGGTCACCACGCCGGCGTAGGCCCACGCCACGCCGGGCAGCCCCCACCGGATGCCCCACCCCATCGAGGCGGCCAGGGCAGCCAGATGGACAAGGTTCCAGACGATCAGCCCCCGGAAGCGCCCCGCGACGACGAGGGCCCAACCGAGATTGTTCGGCACAAACTGCGTCGCGCTGACCAGCGCCAGCGGAGCCAGCACCGCCGCCGCCGGCAGCCACCGGGGCCCCAGGACCACCTCGACCGCCCACTCCCGGCAGGCGATCAGCACCGCGACCACGGGAGCGGTCGCGGCGGCCATCAAGCGGAGACCGGTCAGCAGGACCTTGCGGTATCGTTCCGGATGCTCCCGCAGCCGGCTAAAAATCGGCAGCATGACCGAGGCCACGGGAAGGGTAATCTGGTGAGTGGGCAGCAACGTCAGCGCGCTGGCACGCCCATAGGCGCCAAGGTCGCCGGTTCCGAGCACCCGACCGATCATCACGCGGTCGATGTTCGAGGACAGGTAACTGAGCACGTTTATCCCCATCATGCCCGTGCCGAATCGGGTCAGGCGCCGCACGTCACGGGGACGGCGAGGACGCGTCGGCCGCCAACGGGCGGCCGCCCAGAGCATTGTGCACGTGGACACCTCCTGCGCAAGGGGCATCGCCACCAGGGACCAGTACCCCGCTCCCCCAGCCGCCAGCGCCAGGGCGGCGACGAGCCCCAACGCCGACGACACGGTTTCCGCGAGGCCGAGCTGGAAAAACTTTAGGCGTCGCCGCAGGATCGCGCCGTGCTGCACAGCCGCCCCGCTGGCCAGAAACGCCACGCTGGACAGGATCGTCGCCCCCGCCACCCGCGGTTCGCCGTAGAACCGCGCGACCAGCGGAGCGGCCGCCGCCAACGCCGCCGTCAGAACGCACCCCGCGGCCGCATTCAGCCAGAAGGCCTCGTTGACGTCGTCGTGCCGAAGATCGGCCTTTTCGATCGTGGCGGCGCCCAATCCCATATCCCGAAACAGCGCCGCAAAACCGGTGACCGTCGCCACCATTCCCACTAGCCCATAGTCCTCCGGCTCGAGCAGTCGGGCCAACAGCATCAGCGAGGCGGTCTGAATGAGAAACCGCAACGTCGCGAACACCACGGCGTGAAACGAGGCCCGCACGCCGCGCGCGCCGAGGCCTCCGCCCGCCGGCGGATCGAACGGGACCACCGTCTCTCCCGCCTCGGCGCCTTTGGTCGTTCTCGCCATTCGCACCGCCGCCCCGCCGTTAGCGAAACTCAACCTCGTCCACGCAGAGCAGCTCGGAGTCGCCCTTTTCCAGCGTAATCCAGATGAATTGCGTCGGTCGCATCGGGTTCAGGTCCACGTCCACCCAGTCGGTCCGGTCGCGTATCGAACGCGCCGCTCCGATCTCTCGCCCGGGAGAGTTGCGATCCCCGTCCGAGACGACAATGGACCGCGGCGCCCGATAGCCCGCCTGCGGACGATCGCCAAGCACGTGGACACGGAGCTTCGAGGGGCGCACCGGCATCGCGAACTCGAAGCAGATCGTCGGCCGCCGCTCGCTGTCCCATGCCACGGTGCCCTCAAACGCTACCTCGCGCCACTCGCCATCGAGCAGGCGCGTCCGCCCGTTGTCCGAGTAATCGTATGCGCGCTTCGCAAACCCCCCGCCGCGGTACCGATAGCTCAATCCCGATCGCGCCGCGGCCCAGGAAAACCGCAAGTTTGCCGGCAGAATCCCCGCTTCAGGGCGCGGGCGATCGGGCGCGACAGCGTCGCGCTCACGAAGCACAGCGGCCGCGCCGGCGGGGTTGTTCTGGGCCACGAGCCTTCGGTACAGCTCGTCGAGCGCCTTGACGTACTCCTCCTCCACCTTGGCCAGCTTCGCGTCGGCCTCATGTCGAATGCTCAAGACCGCGCTGTCGCGTTGCTGGCGAAGATGCCGGAGCTCCGGAGGTTCTGCGGCGCCGGCCACCTCCGCGAAAACAACCGCGGCCAATAGGAGCCGGCGCCCCCCGGTCCGCCCCCCTCCCGCCCTTGCCCGCTCGACGCTGCTCATGGCCCGCTCAACCGCTCCGCCCACACGCCCGGCGGATCTTTCCTGCGACCCGGGCGGCGAGCGCTGCGGCATCGGCCGCCCCCATCTGCGCCGCCAAGCACAACTTTCCGGCGACCCGCGCTGCCCCCGCCGTGCCGGAAGCGTTCCGGATGGCCCACATTGCGCCGAACGGTTTCTCGAGGGGTCGACCCAGATTGTCCGTCCGATAGTAGTCCCGCGCCGCGAGGATCGTCCACGCGGCGTCGAAGTCCTCCGGTTGCCAGCCCGACTTATGTTCCTGCCAGTGCCCGCCATCCAGCCCCCAGGCGTCGCGGCCGTCCGGATGCGACTGCGGCATGAAACCGAGGGGGGTGAAGAGGACCACCTGCCGCCGGGCGATCCGCGCGGTGGCCTCCAGCAATCGCATTGCCTCCACCTTCTCCACGTGCTCGATTACGTCGATCAGAAACACGCTGTCCACTGCGCCCTCGGGGAACATCTCTACTGCTTGAGCCCAGGTGGCCTGCAGCACGATGTAGCATCGGTCGGTCTCCGCCGCCAGTCTCGCACGCAGCACGGAGACGTATTGGCCGAACGGCTCGCAGCAGACATGCACTAGCGGCCGCACGTACCGCTGCGGCGCGATGCCGCAACCGATGTCCAACAGGACCTCGGGACGGCGGATCTCCCGCAACGCCGCCGGCAACAGCCGCTCCCGGGGGAGCCAGACGACGCGGGCTTCACTCACGGGGGCGGTCCTCGTAGGTGCGGTCGCGGACAAACCATCGGTAGTACTCCGCCAGCAGCTCCGGCATATCCGTTCGGGGCGACACTCCGAGAAGGGCCTTCATCCTCCGGACGTCCGCGGTGCAGTGCCGCACATCCCCCGGCCGCTCGGGCGCGTGAACGATGGGCGGTGGCCGGTCGGCCAGCCGCGCCACCATCCCCGCCAGGGCCAGAATCTCCGTTCTGTGGCCGGTGCCGACGTTGATCGGGCCGCGCACCCCGTCCCGCTCCAGCGCCTCAGCGTTGGCGCGCGCAACGTCGCCCACGTGCACGAAATCGCGCGTCTGCCGGCCGTCGCCGTAGATCGACAGCGGCTCGCCGGCGGCCGCGCGAGCGCAGAAGATCGGGATCACGTTGCCGTACGCGTCGTACCGCTGGTTCTCCCCGAACACGTTGAAGTAGAGCACGCAGACGGCGCGAATCCCATGAAGATGCATGACCGACAAGCACAATTTCTCGCCACACCACTTTGTGGCCCCGTACGGGCTCAGCGGCTCGCAAGGGTGTCCCTCGTCCACGGGCTCGCGGATGGGTTCGCCGTAGATTCCCGCCGACGACGAATACACGATCCGGCGGACGCCCGCCTCGCGCATCGCTTGCAACACATTCACCGTGCCCAGCACGTTCACGGACGCATCGCGGACCGGATCGGCGATGGAACGCGCGTTGCCCACGCTGGCGGCCAGATGGCAGACCGCGTCCTGCCCGGCCATCGCGGCACGGACGGCGTCCGCGTCACGGACATCGCCCTCGATCACCCGAACGTCCAGCCTTCGCACATGGTCGGCAAATCCGGAGGAAAAATCGTCAAACACCGTCGGGCGGTGCCCCCTTCGCAGGAGTTCGGCCACCACGTTTGACCCGATAAACCCCGCGCCGCCGGTGACCAAAACGTTCATGTCGGGCTCTTTTCAGGCGGATCGACCGGCCCCGTAGAACCTCGTGATCGCATGGACCACCTCGGTGGCCTGGGCGTCGGTCAACTCCGGGTAGACCGGGAGCGCGAGCGTCTCGCGCGCCGCCCGCTCGCTCTCGGGAAAATCCCCGGGGCCGTACCCCAAGCCGGCAAAGCACTCCTGGAGGTGCAGCGGGATCGGATAGTAGACCTCGCAGCCGATCCCCGCCGCTTTCAAGTGCTCCATCAGCGCGTCGCGACGCTCGCAGCGGATCACATATTGGTTGAACACATGCCGGTCCGTCACCGTCCGCGGCAGCCGTACCAGGCCGCGCTCCAGCAACCCCGACTCCGCGAACAGCCGCCCGTACCGCTCCGCGTTCCGCCGCCGCCCCTCCGTCCACCTATCGAGCCAGCGCAGCTTTGCCAGCACCACCGCCGCCTGCAGCGTGTCGAGCCGGAAGTTCCCCCCCACCATCCGGTGCACGTACTTCGGCCGCATCCCATGCATCCGCAGCAGCTCCAGCCGGTCCGCCCGGTCCGGATCGTTCGTCGTCACCATGCCGCCGTCGCCGAACGCGCCGAGGTTCTTGGACGGAAAGAACGAAAAACACCCGTAGTGCCCGATCGCCCCCGCCCGGCGCCCGCCGTGCTCGGCGCCGATCGCCTGGCAGGCGTCCTCGATCACCACTAGCCCGCGCGCCGAGGCCGTCGCGCAGATGGCCGCCATGTCGGCCATCTGCCCGAACAAATGGACCGGGATCACCGCGCGGGTCCGGGACGTGACCGCCCCCTCCAAGCGCCGCGAATCCATGTTGAAGGTCTCCGGATCGATGTCCACGAAGACCGGCCGCGCGCCGAGGCGGACGATCGAGCCGACGGTGGCGAAGAAGGTGTAGGGGGTCGTGATCACCTCGTCGCCGGGGCCGATGCCCTCGGCCATCATCGAGATCAGCAGTGCGTCGGTCCCGGACGAGACCCCGACGGCCCGGGCCGCGCCGCAGTATCGGGCGACGGCCTGTTCGCAGGCCGCCACCTGCGGCCCGTTGATGAAGACCTGGGATTCGACGACCTCGCGCATGGCCCGCTCGACGTCGTCGCGGATGGCCGCGTACTGCGCCTTGAGGTCGAGCAGTGGAACGCTCATCCGACCCCCCTTTCCCCCGCGACCGGCGCCCGCAAGGGCACCATAGCCGCAAACCGCAACGCGGCGCCGATGGACATGCGGGGCGCGCTCATGGCTCGATCACCTTCAGCAGCAGCGGCAGGACCTGCCGCGCGTTCTGGTGCCAGCGCGCCAGGCGGCGGACGCGATCGTCCAGGACCGCCCGCTCGGCGGGATCCACCTCGCGCAGGACCGCCCGGACCGCCTCCAGCCGCTCGGCGCTGTTGCGCAACCGGGCCAGGACTTTTTCGCGGAGGAAGCCGGCCACCAGCGGCCGCAGCTCCCGCTCGGCGGCGAAATGGTCGCGCCGGTCGCCGGGCACGTAGACCGTGCGCACAGCTCCGACCGAGCGCAGGAGGCGCAGCCCCTGGCTGGTGGCGCCTTTGCTGAGCCCCAGCCTCCGCATTAGGTCGTCCATGGTCAGCGGCGAGGAGGCGATGAACAGGCAGCCGTACAGTTCGCCGACGGAACGGGGCAGACCGACGAGGTCGGCGACGTGGACGAACAACTCGATCAGCTCGCGCTCGATGGCGGCGGCCGCGGCGGAGGTGGTGCCGGGCCGGGTCGGGGCCTGGATGTTCATCGAGTTCAAAAATAAATGAACAGGAGGAGTGCGTCAACCACCCTTCGGCTCGGCGGAATGCGGGAGGGCGAGCGGACCGCGGAGGGGAGGCGGCTTGCGGGCCGGCGGGCCTTCGCACATACTGTGGGTTTGCGGGCCGTTGGCCACCGACCCGGAGACCGCGACATGTACACCGCTTCCGACCTTCGAAAGGGCCTGAAGATCGAGCTCGACGGCGTGCCGTACGAGGTCGTCGAGTTCAACTTCGTCAAGCCCGGCAAGGGCCAGGCCATGTACAAGTGCCGAATCAAGAACCTGATCACGCGCACCACCCAGGACCGCACCTTCCGGGAGGTGGACAAGATCAACAAGCCGGACCTCGAGGAACGGATCGTCCACTTCTCGTACGAGGACGGGCACCACTACGTCTTCACCGACCCGCGCACTTTCGAGGAGTTCTCCCTCTCCCCCGAAACCCTCGGCGACGCGCGGTATTTTCTGACGGAGGACTGCGAGGTCAGCCTGCTGCGCCACAACGGGCAGGTCATCGCGGTCGAATTCGTCAAGCCTTTCGTGGAGAAGGAGATCGTGGAGACCGAGCCGGGCGTCCGGGGCGACACGGCGACGAACGTGACGAAGCCCGCTAAGATCGACAGCGGCTACGAGCTGCGCGTGCCCTTGTTCATCAACCAGGGCGACTGGGTGCGCATCGACACTCGCACGGGCGAGTACGTCGAACGCGTGGCCCGTCGGTAGGGGGCGGGGCACGCCATGGCCGGGATCGTCGACGGGTTCTGGCTGTGCTTCGTTCCGCTGTTCGCGGCGTTGAACCCGATTTCGGTCGTCCCGACGTTCAATTCGCTGGTCGAGGGCCTGCCGCCGGAACGCGTCCGGCGGATTGTCGCCCAGTCCATGATCACGGCGACGGCGGTGGCGCTGGCGTTCCTCGCCGTGGGGAAGGCGATCTTCAACCTGCTGGGGGTCAGCGTCGCGGACTTCATGGTCGCCGGCGGGCTGCTGCTGTTCATCATCTCGCTGCGGAACCTTGTGGCTTCGGATCCGCACCGGACGGGCCTGGCGGACGACACCCTGGGCGCGGTGCCGATCGGCGTGCCGCTGATCGTGGGGCCGGCGACGCTGACGACGACGATCTTGCTGCTCGATCAGCACGGCGCGGCGGCGACGATTGCGGCGCTGTTGGGCAACCTCCTGATCGTCGGCGCGACGCTGCACTTTGCTGCGCGCATCCAGCGGGCGCTGGGCCAGTCGGGCGCGAAGGCGCTCGCGAAGATCGCGGAGCTGCTATTGGCGGCGATCGCGGTGAAGATCATCCGGCACGGGCTGGAGACGCTGGCCGCCGGGCCGGCGGGCTGAGGAGGGGGCGACGTGCCGCCGCCGTCCGCGGACCACCCGCTGGCGATTCGCGCGCGCATGCTGGCCGCAATCCGGGAGTTTTTCCACGACCGCGACTTCCTCGAGGTGGAGACACCGGTACGCGTGACGACCCCGGTGTTAGAGCCACACATCCGCGCCGTGCCCGCCGGCGGCGGCTGGCTGCGCACCTCGCCGGAACTGCACATGAAGCGGCTGCTGGCCGAGGGCTGGCCGCGGCTGGTCCAGATCGGGCCCTGTTTCCGCGCCGGCGAGACGGGCCCGCTGCACCACCCCGAGTTCACGATGCTTGAGTGGTACCGCGCTGGCGCCGGCCTCGACGAGATCGAACGGGACTTGCGCGAACTGCTGCCGTTCGTCGCGGTGCGGGCGACCGGCCGGAACGTGATCCGGCGCGGGGAGGGCGAAACGGACCTCACCGCGCCGTGGGCGAAGCTCGAGGTCGCGGAGGCGTTCCGCCGCTGGGCGGGGTGGGATCCGCTCGCGGCGTGGGACGAGGACCGGTTCGACCTCGACCTCGTCGGGAAGGTCGAGCCGGCACTTCCGCGCGATCGGCCGGTGGCGTTGACCGGATATCCGCCGCAGCGGGCCGCGTTCGCCCGCACCGCACCCGGTCCCCCGCCGCGGGCGGAGCGATTCGAGCTCTACCTCGATGGGGTGGAGGTGGCCAACGCCTACGACGAGTTGACCGATCGCACCGAGCACGAGCAGCGGTACGCGGAGTGGGCGGCGCAACGGCAGGCCGCGGGCGACGAGGTTCATCCCTTGGACGATGCGTTTCTCGCCTGCCTCGGCCGCCTGCCCCGCTGCGCGGGGATCGCGCTCGGCGTGGACCGCCTCGCGATGCTGCTCTGCGGCGCCGAGAGCCTCGACCCTGTCCTCGCGTTCCGGGAACGTCCGCCGGAAGTGTGACCGACGCCCCCCCGCGGACGGTTCTCACCCTCCGGTCCTGCGCAATAGAAACGCCCAGTCCTCCGATGGATCGGCCGGCGGAGGCCCAATCTCAACAACCCCTCCCCCGCGCACTCGCGCCGGCGCGACGGGCCGGAGCGGGCCGCCGGCGCGGGGGTCGTACCATCCGGCGTCGTACTCCGTCGGGTCGTCCGACAGGTCGAGGCGCACCGTACCCCCCGTTGGCAGGTAGACCACGTGGGCGAGGCCGGGCTTCGAAAGGCAATAGGCGCCGTCGCCGCGGCGATGGTTGCCGACCCGTTCGTCCGCGTTCCGCATCTCCCAGAACGGCACCTTGTGGTCGCGGAAGAAGGCGCGCGCCAAGGCGGCGTCGCGCCAGGCGCCTTCGCGGCTGCGGAAATCCTCGCAATTCAGGTCGTTTTCCGGCAGGCGGTACCCGAAGAAGTACTCGACGCCCTCCCCACCAGCCATGAGGGTGCCCCAGAGGCAGCGCTTGCGGATGTCGTGGCGGGTGTAGGGTCGGCCGCGTTCGCCGCGGGCAAGCCCGTCGAACCCCTTCCAGCCCTCGTCGGGGGGCACGCCCAGATCGGCGGGGTTCTGCTCGTCGTTGGCCACCACCCACAGATGGCCGCTGCGCTCGGACTCGACGATCCAAGTCCAGGTCTGGCGGTGGGCGGCGGACCAGCCGTTCTGGAGCGAGACCCCCGTAACGACGTCCGCGCGGCCGAGCAGGGGGCGGTAGACAGCGTCCTGCTGGTCGGGGAAGGTGTGGCCGACAACGAGGTGGCCGTAGGGATCGAGCTGCCGGAGGTGGCGGGCCATCGCGGCGATCTCGTCGGTGCTCAACGAGCACTCCTCTCCAAGGTTCCACGTGACGGCCAGGAAATGCTCGAAGCGGGCGACGATCTCGCGGAGGTAGAGCTTCCGCTCCACGCCCAGGCGGCCGCCGTCCGCAGTCGTAGTGCAGCTTGTCGTCGCGGGCGGCGAACGGCCAGACGTTGTCGCCGTCGCCGCCCGCATTGTTGGTGAGGAAGGAGACGCCGTTGACGCCAACGGCGGCCAGGTAGTTGAAGGCCCCGATCAGGCCACGGCCGCGCTCGCCGCGCCAGACGGGATCGCCGGGCTGCCAGTCGCCAGGGTGCGGCGCCTATGTTTTCAGCGGAGCGGCCGAGGATTTGCGCGCCTCGGTGCCGTCGAAGTCGCGGTACGCCAGTAGGGTCTCGGGGGAGGCGGCGCCCGCTTTCAAGAACCACGAGCCGTCGCCGAGGAAACGCCGGTACCGGCCGCCAGCCGGCGTCAGGCGGCCGCGGCGGCGGATAGGATCGTCGGAAAGGGCCGCCGGCGCCACCTTAAACGCGCCGCCCGCCCCATGCGGCCCCGCCACAGGCTCCCCGGGGTCATCGGAGACGGCGATGCCCGGCCCCTGGACGAACTCCAGCCGCCACGTCCACCGCCCCGACTGGTCGGGGACAAAATGCGCGCGCCACCGGTTCCCGCGGGTCGCACCGCTTTCCGCCGCGCGGCCGTCCGCCGCAAAATATCCCGGCACGGCGACCTCGCGGCCTCCGCTGGGCGCGGTCAGCCGCCACGTCAATCGATAATCGAGAAACGGATTGGGCGATGTGCCCGTCTCGTCGGCCTCCGGCCCTTGCACGTCGAGGGTCGACGGATGCTATTGGCGGCACTCCCCGCGGACATGGACAAGCCCCGCCTCGACGCCGTCCGCCGCCCACACCGTCCCGCTGAATGCAAGAGCGGCCCACACCATGCCCGCCGTGATGCCGTACGGTTGCGTTTGCACCTCCTGGTTATCCTCGGCGCGCGAAATCCTACGAACGAAGCGGAGGCGCAATCAAGCGGCACGGGATGAATGGATGTGGGCTAGCGAGGCCGCGGCGCGAGGCCTCTCGCGGTGGACTGCGGCGCAACCCCGGCGCCGCGGCCACCAACTGTGCGAGGGCGAATGGCAGAGCCTCAGCGAGCCCGGGGCCGGACTTTATTAACTGTGTCCCCGGCCACAGGCCCCTGGCTTGCCGGGGCCGATCGCGATCGCGCGGCTCGTGCAAGGTCGAGTCCCGAGGGCACGGTGTAGCCGTCGCGGCGCAGCGCCCCACCTTGCGACAGGGCGAATAATCAGGGCGCCTCGCCGGGGAACTGCCAGGGATCCTTGAAGTTCGCCCGGGCTTCAGGACTCCTTGCGGCGACGCAGGCGCTCCATGCGGTTGGCGGCCTCGTCCCAGGGGCCGGGGTCGCCGGGCTCGAACGATCGAAGCGCCGACGACCGGCGGACGACCTCGCGGATCTCCGCCAGCGACCCGACCTCGCCGCTGGCGCGCGCCTGGACGAGGACGTTGCCCATCGCCGTAGCCTCGACGGGACCGGCCAGCACAGGCCGCTGACAGGCGTCGGCGGTGAACTGGTTCAGCAGGTCGTTCTGCGAGCCGCCGCCGACGATGTGGATCACCTCGATGCGCCCGCCGGTCAGTTCCTCCAGCGACCCGACCACCTGCCGGTACTTGAGCGCAAGGCTGTCGTACGCGCAGCGGACCAGTGCCCCGTCGGTCGAGGGGATGGGCTGTCCCGTTTCGCGGCAGTAGGATTGGATGGCGCGGGGCATGTCGGGCGGGTTGAGGAAACGGGTATCGTCGGGGTCCACCAACGATCGGAGGGCCGGCGCCGCAGCGGCTTCGTGGACGAGATCGGCGTAGGTGTAGGTCCGGCCGGCGGCCTCGAAGGCCCGTTTGCACTGCTGCACGAGCCACAAGCCCATGATGTTCTTCAGCAGCCGGTAGGTGCCATCGACGCCGCCCTCGTTGGTGACGTTCAGCTCGAGGGCCCGGGCGGTGATCACGGGGCGCCGCACCTCGACGCCCATCAGGGACCAGGTACCGGAGCTGAGGTACGCCCACTCGGCCGAGCCGGTGCGGTCGGTCGGGACGGCCGCGACGGCGGAGGCGGTGTCATGGGTGGGCGGCGCGACGACGCGGACGCCCTCTAAGCCGGCGCGCTCGGCGACCGAACGGCGCAGCTCGCCGAGGTCGGTGCCGGGCTGGACCACCTTCGGGAAAATGCGCGTGGGGATGTCTAAGGCGCGCAGCAGGCCGGTCGCCCACGTCCGCCGGCCGGCGCTCATGCACTGGGTCGTGGAGCCGTCGGTGAACTCGGCAACCTTCGATCCACACATCGCCCAATGGAAGAAGTCTGGCATCATCAGCAGGCAGTCGGCATGGTCGAGCATGTCCGGGTGCTCCCGGCGGTGCGCGATGAGCTGGAACAGCGTGTTGAGCTGCATGAACTGGAGGCCCGTCTGCCGGAAGATCTCCGCGCGGGGCACTTTGCGGAAGGCCGAGGCCATGACGCCGTCCGTACGCGAGTCCCGATAGTGGTAGGGCAGGCCGAGCATCTCCCCGCGGCGGGTGAGCAGAACGTAGTCCACCCCCCAGGTGTCGGCGCCGACGGAGACGATCTGGCGGCCATACCGCCGGGCGGCGGCGGACAGCCCGTTCTGGACCTCCGCCCACAGGCGCAGGACGTCCCATCGTATGGAGTCGGCCAGGTGGACCGGCCCGTTCGGAAACCGGTGGATCTCCTCTAGACGGAGTTTCCGGCCGTTCCAAACGCCGGCAATGACCCGCCCACTTTCGGCCCCGAGGTCGACGCCCAGGTACACTCGATCCGCCATGGTCCGCTCTCCTTTCGTCGTTCTGTCCGCGCCGGCCATCCAAGGTTTGGACCCAAGGCCGGCCAAAGCTTCCAAGGTTTGGACGGGCCCGAAGCCGGTCAGGGCTCCACGGCGGGCGTTTCGGTAGCCGGCGGCGCGCTCCGTTGCACGAGGCGCCCGC
>Ga0116210_1000445_pt1 | contig 41026 bp, 38 predicted proteins | sample TshhotsprinmetaG_FD_94483 | JGI IMG/M metagenome (GOLD analysis project Ga0116210, IMG submission 94483) | Hot spring microbial communities from South Africa to study Microbial Dark Matter (Phase II) - Tshipise hot spring metaG | ecosystem: Environmental > Aquatic > Thermal springs > Hot... | reverse complement strand
GCACTCGGGTGAAAGCTCGAGTGAGGATTGAAACAGCAGTAATGCGTCAATCTCGACAGGGGTTCCCAGGGTTGCACTCGGGTGAAAGCTCGAGTGAGGATTGAAACTTGTTCGATTTGCCCCGATTGCCGGATGTCGGATAGTGTTGCACTCGGGTGAAAGCTCGAGTGAGGATTGAAACTACCAGGCCGTGCTTTTCCCACAACAGCCATTGCGTTGCACTCGGGTGAAAGCTCGAGTGAGGATTGAAACCGCGCCGAGTCTGCATGTAGCTTGAGTGTGGTACTGCGTTGCACTCGGGTGAAAGCTCGAGTGAGGATTGAAACGGCAGGCAGGCTTGCCACGAAGGCTTCCACCGCTTCGTTGCACTCGGGTGAAAGCTCGAGTGAGGATTGAAACGACGTCTGTTGAGCCAGCCTGCGCGAGCGTGTGCAGGTTGCACTCGGGTGAAAGCTCGAGTGAGGATTGAAACAGGACAACGACAAGGTCGGGGTGAAGCTTTGCGGGTTGCACTCGGGTGAAAGCTCGAGTGAGGATTGAAACTCGCGGCTATCTGGACTCCTGATTTCCGAACCTTGGTTGCACTCGGGTGAAAGCTCGAGTGAGGATTGAAACGTGACCCCCCAACACCTTCTGCCAGCTCATCCGGTTGCACTCGGGTGAAAGCTCGAGTGAGGATTGAAACAAACAGGATTACTATCGAGGCATGAACGATAAAAGGCTCAACCTTCTGCGGATTGCCATTTTGTTGGCAATTGCAATCTATTTTGGGTTTCTCTTTCTTCAGCCGAAGCCCGGTTTACAGCCGTCTAACACATCCGCTTCGGTGGCGCAACCGGGCCTAACGGCGTCCTCGAGCCCGCCCTGCAACGCCCAGATCGAACAGGTGGGCTTGAGTCTCAACGAAGTGCGACTGCGGCTGCGGGGTGCGGCAGAGCGCATAGTGATTTTTACCGAAGCGGGGAAGGTGGTGGCCTCTACGGTGGAAAGCGGGAGCGCCGGGGAGTACAGGGTGCGTACGCCCGGCGCGGCAACTGCGATTCAAATCGACGGTTGTCCGGTGCTCAATTTGCGCTAGGGTTACTCCTGGTCGGTGGACTCCTCGGGCTCTGCTTCTTTACGCGGCTTGAGCAGGGGGAACAGAATCACATCGCGGATGCTTTCCTGGTTGGTGAGCACCATCGCCAGCCGGTCTATGCCCAGGCCCAAGCCTGCGGCGGGGGGCATACCGTACTCAAGGGCCAGCAAAAAGTCCTCGTCTATTTCGGGCTCTTCGTCGTCGCCGGCCTCGCGCCGTTTGGCCTGCTCCTGGAAGCGGGCGCGCTGGTCGAGGGCGTCATTTAGCTCGGAGTAGATGGGCGAAATCTCGAATCCGGCCACAAACAGGTCGGCCCGCTCGGTCAGGTTGGGCTTGCTGGGGTCGCGGTGGCGCTTGACCAGAGGGCTAATGGCCAGGGGCACGTCCACCACATAGGTGGGCTGGATCAGGGTGTGTTCCACGTAGAGCCCAAAAAGCTTGTCCAGCAGCTTGTAGCTGGGCACGCTGCGTAGCTCGGGGTGATGCTGGTCGGCCCAGGCCCGCAGCCGATCCAGGTCGGTGGGGTCGAAGTCGAGTCCGGCTTTTTCCTTCAGGGTGGCTACAAAATCTATCCGACGGAAAGGCTTGGCAAAGTCGATCAGGTGCTCGCCGTAGCGCACCTGGGTGGTGCCAAACAGGTGCTGCACCAGCCCGGAGAGCAGGTCTTCCAGCAGGGCCATCATGTCGTGGTAGTCGGCATAGGCCCAGTAGGCTTCCAGCATGGTGAACTCGGGGTTGTGCTTGACCGAGATGCCCTCGTTGCGGTAGTTGCGGCCAATCTCGAAGACCTTCTCGAAGCCCCCTACCAGCAGGCGCTTGAGGTGAAGCTCGAGGGCAATCCGCAGGCTAAACTCATGGTCGAGGGCGTTGTGGAAGGTTTTGAAGGGTTTGGCCTCGGTGCCGCCCGCAATGGCCTGGAGGGTGGGGCCTTCTACTTCCAGAAAGCCCTGCTGGTCGAAATAGTCGCGGATGTAGCGCACCATGCGGCTGCGGATGCGGAACACCTCGCGCACCTCGGGGTTTTGCATCAGGTCGAGGTAGCGCTGGCGGTAGCGGGTTTCTACATCGCGGATGCCGTGCCACTTGTCGGGCAGGGGGTGCAGCGACTTGACCAGGGGGGTAAACTTCCCGACCTTGATGGTAATTTCGCCGGTCTTGGTGGTGAAGACCGTGCCCTCTACCCCCACAATGTCGCCAATATCGAGTTTTTTGATCAGGTCGTAGTGCTCGGTGAGGTCGCGGGCCAGGTAGAGCTGAATCCGGCCTGTGGCGTCCTGGATGTGGGCGAAGCTGGCCTTGCCCATGTGCCGAAAGGTCATCAGGCGGCCAGCTACCCGCACCTTTTCGTCGGGCCACTCTTGCTGAGGCAGGGCGCCGGCGTGGTTTGCAAGAATCTGGGCGGCGTCGTGGGTTTTGGGGAAGCGGTAGGGGAAGCGCTCGAAGCCGGCTTGTGCAAGGGCCTCGAGGTTGGCCAGGCGTTGTTGGGTCTGTTCGCTGTATTCAGGCATAAGCACATCCAGCTTATAGAGTCTATCGCACTCTTCACAGACGTTGCCTTTCATCGGGGAGGCAACTGTGCTGTGCAGGACAAAGCAGCAGCTCAACATTTGCGAAGAGCGCTCTAAGCGCTGGCAGGCTGGCTTTATTTGGCTATAGGAAAAAAACGCCACCAGCCTGCACTGCTGGCGTTTGGTCTATAGGGCAACTAGTGCCGAATGGATTCTATCTTGAACTCTTTTTTGCCTTTGGGGGTCTCGAGCATCACCCTGGCCCCCACCTTCTGGCCCAGCAGGGCTTTACCCAGGGGGCTTTCGTCAGAGATTTTCATGGGGTGCTCGAGCACACTGGCTTCGGCAGGGGCGACGACCTGTACCTCCATGTGGTCGCCCTGCTTCGACTTCAGGTTAACCACGGCCCCCAGTGTTACCACGCTAACTTTGGTGCCCTCTTCCTCCATGATTTGCGCGCGCGAGAGGGTGTCGGTTAGCGAGTCGATGCGGGCTTCGATGCGGGCTTTCTCGCGCTTGGCATCTTCCAGGCCCGAGTCGTCGTAGTCGTCGGAAGACTCCATGAGTTCTTGCAAAATGCGCGTGGCATCCTGGAGCCGGGCCCGTTCTTGCTCGAGTTCGGCCACCAGTCGTTCGTATCCCGATTTTGTTAACTTGACTTCGCGTGCCATCCAGCCTCCTGAGGTGATGTGGTTGTGGCGCTCTGCGTATGCTTTGCTCCTGCTGCGTTTATACGAGACTGCCTGCTTTGGTCATGGAAGAGGCCCGGCGTAACCGAAGCCGAGCCCAACTGTCTGCCGTCCTCTGGAGAATAGCCGCTTTAGCGGTTTGTTCCAAAGAAGGCCATCCACCGGTGAACAGCCGCGCCAGCGGTCTGTCCCAAGGGGGATCGTCCACTGGTGAACAGCCGCGCCAGCGGTCTGCCCCAAAGGGGATCGTCCACCTGCTCAGGGTAGTATACCCCGCAACAGGATTTCTCTCAAACGCCCAGGCGGGGCCGCCCCCGAGCAGCTTTCGGTGTCGCGGCACAGGGCCACATAGCGAAAGCGGCGGCCATCCTGTCCCACCCCAAAGCGAAAAAACTGTGCGGCTGTGCGGGAAACGTGCCGCTGGCAGGCCTCGCAGATGATGGGTGTGGTGCTGCCGGAGGACTCGAGGGGCTCCAGCAGCAGATGAAGCGGGCTTTCCTCGATGTGCACCCGCCCATCTTTATCGCGGTAATAAAGCACTTCCCCCGGAGGCAACAGCTCCGGGGAAGTTCCAGGGAACAGCTCTAAAATCAGCTCCCGCTCTTCAAAGACCTTTTCCCCCATGTTGCTAGTAGCTTACCATGCGCTGACACATAATTTGAGCCTGCCCCACCTCCCGTCAGGCCAACCGGGTGGGGGAGAGGCCCGACCAGAAGGGGGGCTGGCATAGCCCAACCTGCGGCGCTCTGGCGGGCCGGGGTGTTGCTGGCCTCCGCACCTTTTGTGAAAAGTGTAGCGAAGCCTGCTTTCCTTACCCATTAGTCAGCCTAATATTTCATGTGTATGAACTTTGCCCTGGATGAAACGCTGGACGAGCTGTGGCGGCTGTCCACCCACCTGGTGTGGCAGATGCGGCTCGACCAGCAAAAAGCCTTTGCGGGATTGGGAATCTCGCCGATGCAGGCCTTTGCGCTGATGTGCATCTCGGAGGGAATCGATCAGCCCTCGAGCCTGGCCTTCGTGATGGATGCCTCGCCGCCTGGGGTATCGCAGCTTCTAACCGGCCTTGAGGAGCGCGGCCTGGTGCGGCGGGAACTGGACGCCAGCGACAAACGCAAGGTGCGCATTTTGCTGACCGAACCTGGGAAAGATTTTTTAGGGCAGATGCGCGAACACTGGCGGGCGGTTTCGCGCGAGCGCTTTGCGCGCCTGAGCCAGGAGGAGCTCAATATGTTGACCGAAAGTTACCGCAAACTCATTGACGCCAGCCCCGGCAAGGGCATGGCCTCCTACGAACAGGTGGTGGAGCCATGAGCAAACCCCAGAGCGCCCAATTTGGCACAGCGGCGGCCAGGTCGGCAGCCCTCATCTGGATGGCACTGGCTGTGAACGGGCTGGCCCAGGGGTTCTTTGCCCCGCTGGAAAGCCACCCCTCGCTGTTACAGGCCCGCCTGGGCCTCGAGGCGGCCCAGGCCCAGCTACGGGCTACCTTGAGCCCGGTGAGCTTTCAGGCCCAGGGAGGGTTCTCGTTTTTCGAGGTTACGCCGCCTCCCGGTGCGCCTACCTGCCCCAACCCGCTCAACCCGCAGTGCGCCAGCCTACCCAGCGACGGGCGGCAGATAACCCTGGGCCTGACCTTTACCCCCTTTCCCTTTGGCGATGTGTCGGACGCAGCCAACCAGGCCGCTTTGGGGGTCGAGCAGGCGGCCCTGAGCTTGCGGCAGGCCCGTACCCAGCTCGAGGCCCAGGCGGTAGAGGCGGCTTTGCGGGTGCGTCTGGCCGAGACGGGGCTCGAGGTGGCCCGGCTCGGGGTGCAGCTGGCCCAGGCCAACCTCGAGGCCAGCAAACTGCGCGAAAGCCGCGGGGCCGCCAGCCCCAGCGAAGTGCGCCAGGCCGAGGCCAGCCTGCGGCAAGCGGCCCTCCAGCTGGCCGATGCCGAGCGCAACCTGGCCCTGGCCCGGCAAAGCCTCGCCGACCTGATGGGTCAGGCAAGCGCTACCCCGCCCCGCCTGGCCGTGCCCACCCAAGGCGTTCCACCCTCGGTTCGGCAGGCCGAGCTACAGCTGGCCAACGCCCAGATTGCCTTGGAGCGGGCCTTGCGGGGGGTTTTGCCGGTGGTGCAGGGCAGCTACACCCGCAACACCTCCGACAACGATTCGCTGACCCTCTCGATAAACTCCCGCACCCTGCAGCCCAGCCTCAGCTACACCAACCAGTCGCAGGGCCGCACCGCCCCCCAGAACCGCATTGTGGGCACCCTGCAAATTGGGCTCTCGGCCAGCATCGCCTTTGGTGTGGCCGATGCCATCGAGGCGGCCCAGAAGCAGGTAGACGCCGCCCGGCAGGCCCTCGAGGCAGCCCGTCGCAACAGCAAGCTCCAGGAGGATTTGCTGCGCTCCTCATTGCAAACTGCCGAGCAGAGCCTGGCCAACGCGCTTCAGGCCCGTGCTGACGCCGAGCGTAGCCTGGCCGAAGCCCGCGAGCGCGAGCGGCTGGGTCTGGTGAGCCCGCTTTCCTCCCTCCAGGCCGAACTGGCCCTGGCCCAGGCCCGGCTCAGCCTCGAGCAGGCCGAACTCAACCGTACCCAGCGAATTTTGGATCTGTACCGCTACTTTGCCCTACCCCTCAGCGAGGTGAACCGATGAAAATGGCTGTTGCCACCCTTCTTGCACAACTGGCCCTGCTCCTGACCTCCTTTACCCTGGCCCAAGGCCCAGGCCTGACCCTCGAGTCCGCTTTAGCCAAAGCGGTAGAACAGGCCCCGGTGGTGGCGGCTAAAGCCGAACTGGACGACGCAAAAGCCAACCTGGGGCGGGTTTTGTCCGACCCCCTGCTAACCCGCCCCACCCGGGTGCAGGCCGAGCAGCGCGCGGCGCTGGCCCAGGCCAGCTATGAGCGCTCCCTGGCCCAGGCCCAGAGCAGCATTGTGGCGGCCTATACCCAGGTGCTCGAGGCCCAGGTTCAGCTGCGCTTGGCCCAGAAGGCCCTCGAGGTGGCCGCCCGGGGGCTGGAAATAGCCCAGATACGCCAGCGCAACGGCTCCGGCACGGCCCTGGACGTCCGCAACGCCCAGAACCGCCTGGACGATGCCCAGAGCAACGCCAGCCGGGCCGAAAATGGGCTGGCCCTGGCCCACAGCTCACTGCGCAGCCTGGTGGGTGCATTCAATGCCATAACCCCCCTGCCCACCCCGCCGGCCTTGCCGGCGGCCAGTCTGCTGCAAGGGTTGCTGGCCAAGAACCCCGACGTTTTGCAGGCCCGTCAGCGGGCCGAGCTGGCCCAGCTCCAGGTCGAGCTGCTGGACCCCAGCTATGCGGCCAGGGTTGATATAGACGCGGCCAGGTCGAGGGCCGAACAGGCCGTTGCGGGTGCGAAGGAAATTGAGCGCGGCCTGGCCCTGCAGTACGACTCCCTGTACCAGAACCTCCAGGCTGCCGCCAGGTCTTTGGCTGTACAGCAGGCCGCCCTGGCCAATGCCCGCGAAACCCTCGCCAACGATAAAAAGCGCCTGGAGGCGGGTCTGATTAGCCAGGTGGCCTACCTCCAGGCCGAGCTTTCCTACAGCCAGGCCGAGCTGGCCGCCCAGCAAGCCCTGGGCAACTACTTCCGGGCCTACTACAGCCTGCTGGCGGGGGGTCGCTGATGAACCAGGCCGCATACAGAACCTGGCTCTGGCTGGGGCTGGCGGCGCTGTTGCTGGCCGGGTGTGGGCCGCGCCGCGCGGCCCCCAGCGAAGGCCCCGTTCCGGCAGAGACCGCCATCTCCCGCAGCATTAAGGTGCGGGTGGTGCAGCCCGAGCGCGGTGCTTTGACCACGGTGCGTACCGCTGGGGCCACCTTGTTGCCGGTGCGGGAAAGCCAGGTGGGGGCCACGGCCTCGGGCAAGGTGCTGGAGGTGCGGGTGGCCGAGGGCAGCCGGGTCGTCCAGGGCCAGGTGGTCTTGCGGCTCGACCCCGCCAACGCCCAAACCGCCCTGCGTAACGCCGAGCTGGCCTTAGGGCAGGCCCAGGTGAACCTCGAGCGGGCCCAGCGCTCTACCTCGGGTTCCCTGGGTCCCCTGCAATCCAGCCTGGAATCGGCCCAGGCCAACCTCCAGGTGGCCGAGCGGCGCTATGTGGAAGGGCAGCAACTCTTCAAGGCGGGGGCCATCTCGCAGGTCGAGCTTACCGGCCTCGAGGCCGCCTACAACCAGGCCAAAGCCGCCTTCGACAACGCCCGTGAAAACCTGGCCCGGGCCCAGCGGGCCTCCAGCGAAGACCTGGCCCTCTTGCGCCTGCAGGTGCAGCAAGCCCAGAACCAGCTGGCCCAGGCCCGGCGGGCGGTGGCCGACACCGAGGTGCGGGCCCCATTTGCGGGGGTGGTGGCGGAGATTTTTGCCAACCCTGGCGAGTTTGTGAGTGCGGGGCAGCGGGCTTTCCGGCTGGCCGATACCTCGAGGCTCGAGGCCATCTTCCGCCTGCCCCCCGAAGAGGCCGCCGCCCTGCCCCTGGGCACTAAGGTCGAGGTGCTCTACGGGGGCAAGAGTTACCCCGCTACCCTGCGCAAGAGCAACAAAGTTCCCGGCACCGACCGCCTGGTCGAGCTGACCGCTCAGGTCGAAGGCGACCTGCCGCCTGGCGCCAGCAGCCAGGTGCGCTACACCCTCACCCTGGCCCAGGGCAGCCTGCTGCCCGCTGGCGCTTTGCGCACCGAGGGCCGCAACACCTACGTGTTTGTGGTGCAGGAGGGCAAGGCGGTACGCACCCCGGTGCAGGTGCTGGGCGACACCGGAGCGCGGGTGGCGGTGGAGGGTGTGGGCAGCGGGCCGGTGGTCTTTCCGGTGCCCTCGAGCCTCAGCAATGGGGACGCGGTGGAGGTGGTGCAGTGAGCGCCTTGTTTAGCGGTCGCATGAACCAGAGGTGGGTATGAGCCAGCCCGAGCGCCCTGTTGCGCGGCCTGAAGCCTCGGACGGCAAGCCGGTCAATCCGATCATTGCCTTTTTCGTAAAGCGCTCGGTGTTTTCCACGGCAGTCTTCCTGGCCATGGTGCTGTTCGGCCTTATCACCGGCAGCCGGGTGGGGGTAGACCTGCTGCCCCGCTTCGAGATTCCGGTGGTGGCCGTGACCACGGCCTACCCTGGGGCCGGGCCTGAAGAAGTCGAGCAGCAGGTGAGCCGCCCCATCGAGGATGCGGTCTCTACCCTGTCGGGCCTCGACCAGATCGCCTCGCTCTCGGGTGAGGGCTTCTCTCAGGTGATTGTTTCCTTCGAGTTTGGTCAGGACATTAACCGGGTCGCTACCGATGTTTCCCAGCGGGTAGCGGCGGTACGGGGGCAGCTCCCCCGCGATGCCCAGGCCCCGGTGGTGCAGCGCTTCGACCCCGCGGCCTCGCCGATTCTCTTTATTGCCCTCTCGGCCGATGGCCGCGACCTGCGCGAGGTGGCCCGGTACGCCAACGACGTGCTCAAGCCCCGCCTTCAGCTCATCTCGGGGGTGGCCGATGTGCAGGTACAGGGGGCGCCCGAGCGGCAGGTGCAGGTCCTGCTCGACCCCTACAAGGTGGGCGCCTACAACCTGTCCCCAAGCCAGGTGGTGGGTGCCATCCAGGCCTCGGCGCTGGCCGTGCCCGCCGGAACCCAGAGCGACCGGGGGCAGCGCTTGCTTTTTACCTTACGCAACACCCCCACCACCCCCGAGGAGGTCGGGAACATTCTGGTGGACCCGGCCCGCGGCCTGCGGGTGCGGGATCTGGGCGTGGTGCGCGACGCCCAGGCCGAGCCCACCCGCCTGACCCGGCTCAACGGCCAGCCGGTGATACCGCTGGCGGTACGCAAAACCCCCGACTCCAACGCGGTGGCGGTGGCCCAGGGCATCAAGCGAGTCCTGCAGGAGGCCCGGCTACCGCAGGGCTACCAGGCCCGCATCGTAGGCGATAGCACCACCTTCATCGAAAACACCGTCAACGACACCTTCCGCGAGGTGCTGTTGGTGGCCGCCATCGTCTCCTTCATCACCCTGATCTTTTTGGGCAAGCTCAACTCGGTCTTTAGCGTGGTGGTGGCGATTCCCATCACCATGTCGGGGGCCTTGATCGTATTTGGCCTGCTGGGCTTTACCTTCAACGTGATTAGCCTGCTGGCCATCATTGTGGCGGTGGGCATCGTGGTGGACGACTCCATCGTGATCTCGGAGAACATCGAGCGCTACCGCCAGATGGGCTACGACAACCTGCAGGCGGTGCTCAAAGGCTCCACCGAGGTGCTCTCGGCGGTCTCGGCGGCCACCCTTTCGCTGCTGGCGGTCTTTTTGCCCATCAGCTTTCTGCCAGGCATTATCGGGGAGTTCTTCCGGCAGTTTGGCATCGTGCTGGCCGCGGCCATCGCGGTGAGCTGGCTCGAGGCCCTGTTTTTCCTCACCGTGCGCCTGGCCTACTTCCCCGACCCCGAACCCCCCACCTGGCGCCAGCTGGGCCAGCGGGTGCTGGGCCTGGGCCAGGACCTGCGCTGGGGGCTGCGCCTGCACGTCTACCAACAGCCGGGCCTGAGCCCCTCGCGCCGGTTGCTCAACCTTCTGATTACCCCCCTCACCCTGCTGCTGGCCCCCCTGCGCTGGCTGTTCTCGCTGGTGTTTGGTCTGGCCGGAGCCATCACCGGAAGCCTGCACGGGGTGTCCGAAAGGGTGTTCCTGGCCTTGCGGGAGTTCTACGCCCGCAGCCTGGCCGCGGCTTTGAAGCAAAGCCCCTGGGTGCTGCTTTTGGGCCTGGCTTTTTTCCTGAGCATCGGCTACGTGGCCCCAAAAATTCCCTTCAACTTCACCGCCAAAAACGACAACGGGCAGATGAACGTGGATCTGGTGCTGCCCAAGGGCACCGCCTTATCCGAGACCGATGCCCTCTCGCGCCGCCTCGAGGCCTGGCTGGCAGCCCGCCCCGAGGTGCGCTCGGTGCTGGGCACCGTGGGTAGCTCGCAAAACGTCCTGGGTGCGGGCAACCCCGAGCGGGCCCGCATTGTGGTCGAACTGGTAGGCAAGGATGAGCGGGAAGATGTTTACGACCTGCTGCCTTCCTACCGCGAGGCCCTGCAGAACCTGATAAAAGACCGACCCGAGGCCGACCTGCGGGTCACGGTGCCGGAAGGCGGGCCGGGTGGGGCCGCCGACCTGCAATTCACCCTGACCGCCCCCAGCCCCGCCCTGCTGGCCGAGAAAAACCGGCAGGCCCTCGAGGTCATGCGAAGCCTGCCCTACCTAATCGACGTTCGCAGCAGCCTCGAGGAAACCGCCACCGAGCGGGTACTGGTGCCCAACCCCAGCCGGCTCATCGGCACGGGCCTCACCCCAAGCGACCTGGCCCAGACCCTGCGCATCTACAATGCCGGCACCGAGGCAGGCAACGTGCGTTCGGGCGGCGACGATATCCCCATCGTGGTTCGGGCCGACCCGCGCTTGGTGCCCGATCAATCCAGCCTGCTTTCGCTTCCGGTTGCTGCTCCTGCGCTGCGGAGCACCCTGCCGATTGGCAACCTGGGGCAGTTTGAAAGCCGCCAGACCCCGGCCCAGCTCTCACGCACCAATCAGGCCTTCTCTACCGGCATAACCGCCAACCGGGCCCCCAACTCCGAGATTGGAACCTTCCAGCTCTCCAACCTGGTGCGTGAAGAGCTGGAAAAAGCGGGGGTCTTTAGCGATGGGGTGCAGCTGGAAACCCAGGGCTCCACCGCTTTTGTGGGCGACCTGGCCCGCAGTGCCCCCATTGCTTTCGGGCTGGCTTTGCTCCTGAACTTCCTGGTGATCTCGAGCCAGTTCAACACCTTCCGCTACCCCCTCTACCTGCTGCTTCCGGTTCCTTTGGCGCTGGTGGGGGCGTTCTGGTTCCTCTTTTTCTTCCGCAGTGGCCTGGACGTAATTTCGGTGCTGGGGGTGGTCATTCTTATCGGGCTGGTGACCAAAAACGCCATCCTGCTCCTGGACTTTGCCGTACGCCAGGCCCGCGAAAAGCCTTTGTATGAAGCCCTGGTCGAGGCCGGACGCCTGCGCCTGCGCCCCATCCTGATGACCACCCTCACGGTGCTGATGATCTCCATTCCCCTCATCGCCGCCAGCGGTGAAGGTTCGGAGTTCCGCCGCCCGCTGGGGATCATCATTTTGGGTGGGGTCTCGGTCTCGATGTTGCTTACGCTGTTTGTGGTGCCGGCGGCCTTTTACCTGTTCGAGCGGCGGCGCTATGATAAGCTGCGCCGCGAGCTACAAGCGGTTGGCGCCGTCCCGGCCATCGGCGACTAAGGGCGCGAGCGGCTGGTGTACAGGGGGTGCTACGAAGCCAGCCGAAGCTTTACCGAGCCCGCTTGGTGTGCGGCTTCCTCCAACAAGAGATTCGCATCCTGCTAAGTTGCGCCAGGGTAGATTGGCAAAACCCGCGGAATGAGTCTACGCGTACCTGGCGCAATTCCTAAAGCGATCTTTCGGAACAGCATCTTGCATTTCAACTCTGGAGACACTTACACTCCCTTTGGTCGAGGCGGACGCTGAGTGTTCAGCTAAAGCCCCGAAATAAGGAGATTTCTTGGTGGCCTGGATTTTATGAGCACACAACGTGTTTTCTGGTTGGTTTTCTTTGGTGGGCTGCTGCTTTTTGCTGCAACCATCGTCTGGTACACCCAGCGGGCGCTGACCCCCTATCCGCCCACCCAGGCGGCCCTGGAGGCCCTGGTGCCGGATAGCCAGGTTCAGGTGCAGGCCACCCCTTACGGCTGGGTGTTTACCCCCCAGGGGACGGTTAAGGGGGGGCTGGCCTTTTATCCCGGTGGGCTGGTTGAACCCCAAGCCTACGCGCCGGTTTTGCGCAGGATTGCAGCCGGGGGTTACCGGGTGGCCCTGCTGCGGGTGCGCTTTAATCTGGCCGTTACCGAGCAGGGCAAAGCCCGGCAGGCCATAGCCCAGGCCCCTGGGCTGGCCTGGGCGGTGGGGGGCCATAGCCTGGGCGGGGTGGTGGCCTCCAATTTTGCCCAGAGCAACCCGGACGCCCGGGTGCTGGTGATGTGGGCCGCCTACCCGCAAAACGACCTGTCTGGAAAAGACCTCCCGACCCTGGCCCTGTTTGGTGAGCAGGACGGGGTTATTCGTGGGGAGCAGCTCGAGGCCAGCGCGCCTAAGTTTCCCAAAAATACGCTCAAACAGGTTATCCCTGGCCTGAACCATGCCGGCTTTGGGGCCTATGGCCCCCAGCGGGGCGACAACCCAGCCACCATAAGCGCCGAAGAGGGCTGGAGCCAGATTGCACAACGGACCATTGCATTTCTCGACCAGCACCTGGGGGGTGCACCGCGATAGCCCTACACGGCGCCGGCCCTCCAGGTTCCGGGCTACGCGCCATGACCACCCCCGCAAGCAGCGACTTTGTCCAGTTGGTCAGTGCAAAACATCCTCAATATGGAATCTTGCTGGATTGTTCCCATGATGTAGAGGGCCTAAAGTGAGCGTATTTTATTACGCATGACCCCTGACCTGGGTATGCCACTTCGAGCTGATGCGCCTTATCATGGGGCGGTATGTTGGCGCAAGAAATTGTGAAGAGCATCCAGTCGGGTCAGGGCTCGCCGCGCGAGGTGGTGGAGGCTTCTCTGAAGCGAATAGAGCAGCTCGAGCCCCAGATCCATGCCCTGATTCGCCTGAACCCCCAGGCCCTGCTCGAGGCGAGAGCGGTGGAAGAGCGCCTCGCAAATGGTGAGAACCTTCCTCTGGCCGGTGTTCCTGTGGTGATCAAGGACAACATTTGCACCCAGGGTCTACAGACCACCTGTGGCTCTAAAATGCTGGCCTCCTTTGTGCCGCCATACAACGCGACTGTGGTGGAAAAGCTGCGCCAGGCCGGAGCTGTGCTGGTGGCCAAGGCCAACATGGACGAGTTTGCCATGGGTTCTTCCACCGAGTACTCGGCTTTTGGCCCTACCCGCAACCCCTGGGACCTCGAGCGGGTGCCGGGTGGCACCTCGGGGGGCTCAGCGGCGGCGGTAGCCGCCGGTATGGTTCCGCTGGCGCTCGGCACCGACACCGGTGGGAGCGTGCGCCAGCCTGCCGCGCTGTGTGGGGTTTACGGCTTCAAACCAACCTATGGCCGCATCTCGCGGTATGGGGTGGTGGCTACGGCCAGCAGCTTAGATCAGGTGGGTACTATGGCCCGCTCGCTGCAGGACCTGGCCCTGCTGAGCGACGTGGTGAGCGGCTACGACCCCCGGGACAGCACCAGCCTGGAAGTCGAGCCTCGGTTTGTGGCGGCCTTGCAGGCCTCGGCCAAAGGCCTCACCATCGGTATTGTCAAAGAAGCCCTGGCTATGGGCAATTCGCCGGGGGTGCTGGAGGCCCTCGAGCGCTTCCGAACCGTGATGGAAGCCCAGGGTGTGCGCTTTGTGGAGGTCAGCCTTCCCACCCTCGACTACGCCCTGGCCGCTTATTACATCGTTAACACCGCCGAAATCAGCTCCAACCTGGCCCGCTATGACGGAACCCTGTATGGCCTGCGGGTGTCTGCCGAGGACAGCATCGCGACCATGATGCAAAGCCGTGAGCAGGGGTTTGGCCCCGAGGTGCAGCGGCGCATACTGATGGGCACTTTTGTGCTCTCCTCCGGCTACTACCAGGCCTATTACGGCAAAGCCTTACGGGCTCGAGCCAAAATAAAAGCCGACCTGGACGCGGCGTTTGCCACAGCCGACCTGCTGCTTACCCCAACCAGCCCTTTCCCGGCCTTCCGGTTTGGCGAAAAAACCGCCGATCCCCTTTCGATGTACCTGGCCGATATCGACACCGTAGCCATTAACCTGGCTGGGGTGCCGGCCATGAGCATTCCGGCGGGGTTTGAGGGGCACCTGCCGGTGGGGGTTCAGCTTATAGGCAAACCACTGCACGACGAGCAGATATTTGTTGCAGCCAACGCTTTTGAGCAGGCCACCGAACGGGCCTTTGCTCGAGTGGCCAGCTTGTAGGTCGGGGGTGGTCTGGGTGGCAGACCTGGGCCGGGCTTCAGGTTCCGGCAGGCAAACCCAGAAAGAAACGCCGACTTAACGCTACTCCGTTAACGGTTATAAGCCCTGTCATATCTGTGTAAGCTGCGGTATACTCCCTGCGAGACCTCGAATTCATCTGTGAACTCGCAGGTATTTTCTGGCTTTTTATCGGGTCTCAAGTCTTACCTCGAGGTTTCGTGCTTATGCCGCACGCATCGCCGATGCCCAAACCCCAATCCATGAGTCCTACCCACTACCGACTATCTACCCGACTCGCCCGCCATCTACGCAGCGTTGGCCGCCACCTTCCCGAGCGCTCCCTGGCCGAGCAGGTCCTGGCCGCACAGGGCTTGCCCAAAGGTTCCTGGGCCAGCGACCTGCTGAAAAGCCTGCTGGATGGGCGTTTTGAGCGCGTCGCAGCTGAGGTGGGTTTGTGGGAGTGGAAATACAGTTTTCCAGCACCGGGCGAAGCAGTTGTGGTGCTCGATGTAGAAACCACTGGGCTTTCCCCGGAAAACAGCGAAATTATCGAGCTGGCCCTGATTCGCCTGGAAAATGGCCAGCTCACGGTGTTTGAGCGGCTGGTCAATCCGGGCATGCCGATTCCGCCTTTCATCAGCCGACTGACTGGAATCCGAAACCAGGATGTGCGCGGTGCTGCCGATATTTACACGGTCCTGGGTGAAGCCCTGCCACTGCTGGACAACGCCACCCTGATTATCCAGAATGCTGGCTTTGACCTGGGCTTTTTGCAGCCTCGCTTGCAGCGCCTGGGTTACCGACTGGATAACCCTGTGGTAGACACGATAGACTGGGCCCGCAAGGCCCTGCCCGGACTAACCAAGCGCGGGCTGGATGCCCTGGCCTGGGCCTTCGACCTGGGGCCCATTGCCGGCCGTCACCGCGCCCTGGGAGACGTGGAAACCACGCTACAGGTCGCACGCGAAATGTATTACATGCTTACCGCAGGCCACCCGACCCCGACCAGCCAGTTGGCCGTCAAGGCCCGTTAGGAAACCTATGATTGCGCGCTACGTCCTCACCAGCACCTGCCTCAACACGGGAACCATGAGCCTAACCCAGCCGCTGCGGGTTTTTTTGCAGGGCAAAGAGCGTATCGCCCTACGGGATGAAGAGGGCGAGAGCTACGACATCAGCATCAACTGGGCGCAAAATCGCCTCGAGGGCCTGGCCCCTTACTATGCCAAGCGGCGACTGGGCGTCAACGACAAAATTGTGTTGCACCTCGAGGGCAGCGAGATTACGCTGGAAGCCCTAACGCCCGTAGCCAAGCCGGCCCGGCCCCGCCAGGCCGAGCCAGAGCGCCCCAGGCAAAAGCCCAGCGAACCCTTGCCAGAAAAGCCCGAGAAGCGGGTCAAGGTTACGCCCTACCCAAAAGAGGTTATTTTCCCGCACAAGCCGATTGCAAGCGAGGTGCCCGCATTTTCAGCCGAGCTCGAGGCTTTGGGGTTTTCTCGAGAGTCGGGTAGCGCGCCCTGGGTTTTCAGGGCGGCTTTGGGGCGGCGAACCTTTCACCTGGCTCTGGCTAAATTTGGTGAGATGGAGTCTAAAGAGCTGCTGGCCTACCGCCAGCAGGGCCGGGTGCAGTATGCCGCCATTGTGGCCGGCGAGTCTTCCAGGCCCGAAGCCCTGGCAGAGATCGCCGCTGTGCGGCCCTCGGGGCTGGCCCAGGTGGGCCTGGGCTACGTCTCGCCCGAGGCCTTGCAGCGGCTTGTCAAGCTCCGCAGTGTCTTTCCGGTAGGGCCTCTCGACATCGAACGCCTGCTGCGGGAAGGCCGTATAGACCTGGAATCCATACAGGCCCTCGAGGGCGAAATTTCGGGTGTTCTGCGCGAGCGCAGCCACTTTTCGGCGGTTCTGACCCTGCTGGCCGACCAGCCGCCGCAGCAGGTCTTTTTGCTGGCCGACCTGATGCCAATGGCGCGGGAGCTGAACCTCGAGGCCGACCGCTTGCAAAAGGTGCTCGAGAGCCTCAGCAGCCCTCCATTCCTGCTGTTAAAACGCCTCTCGCCAGGCGAGTTTTTGATGCGCCAGTCGGTAGAGCAGACTCTGGCCGAATGGGTGGAGTACGCTCAGGTCATGACCCGTCGCCTGCGTGGGGTACTGCAAGAGCTGGAGGGATAAACCGGGCACTTTACGCTCTGCAGGCGCGCTTTGCTGGTGGTTTTGGGGGAACTGTTCTCTAGGCAAAAAGAGATTGCAGGCGGGCCTCGAGGGCATTCGCAGCTTTTTGGCTCAGGGTTAGCCTGAGCTTTATTACCAGCTTGTGGCTCCACTCCTCGAGTTCGCCCAGGCTTTGTTTGCGCTCAATTTCTGGTAGAAACTTTGCTGCGTGCTCTCCCAGTTCGGCCTTGAGAATGGCGGCCAGCTGGGCTTTTGTAGCAACCAGCTTATCCGGCGTGGGCGTGGCAGGCTGTGGATCTGCTGGCTGGCTTGGCGCATTTTGGGATGACACCACTATTTCGATCAGGCCATGCTCGAGCAACGCAGATAGGGTGTTGTTCAGAACGTCCAGCGGGAGCTGGGTACGCTGGGCCAGCACGATGTCGCTTATTTCCTCACGACAATGGGCATAAACCAGGCGCTCATCCCGGTTGAGGAAAATATCCAGCGCTTTAGAGGTTTGGCGGTAGATTTGCATCAACCCTCGAGGGCTGCCAATACGGCCTGTACTAGCCGTAGAACCAGCAAGACAAATATCGCTCCAAACAATAAAATCAGACTCACAATCAGCAGAAGGGTGTCAACTGGGCGACTCCAGGTAAGCACCCCCACAACCAGATACCCCAGCGCGAAAAGCAAAATAAACAGATTTAGCTGGGTGAGCCGTTCTCCAATAACCCCACCGGGCGCTTTGCCCTTCATCTGAAAGCCGGTGTAGGTGTTATAGAGCATCAGAAGAAAACCCAACACCAAAAGAACCTGTACCATGAAGCCTCCCTCTTTTAGCTGAAAAGTACCGCTCCTGGCGATGCCCATTATACCGAGTTTGGGTGAGCAGCCACCGTTCAGGTGACTGCCCATATGAAATCCTTCAAATACGCTCACTTTGCTTCTTGGCAAAAATAGACAGCTTCACCTGCTATCGCTCGGGCCCACTACATCAAGGGAACCATCCAGCGGGATTACATATCTTTTGACGCAGGCCTACATGTTCTCGATAAGCGCCTGGCCGAACTCGCTGCACTTGAGCAGGGTTGCGCTGCGGCCTTCGGCTACCATCAGGCGGTGGAAGTCGTAGGTTACCCGCCCCTGGGCGATGGTTTTGGTCATGGCATGGATAATCAAATCGGCGGCCTCTGTCCAGCCCATGTAGCGCAGCATCATCTCGCCCGAGAGAATTACCGAGCTGGGGTTGACCTGGTCCTTGCCTGCGTATTTGGGCGCGGTGCCGTGGGTGGCCTCGAAGACGGCATGTCCGGTGTAGTAATTGACGTTGGAACCAGGGGCAATCCCGATACCCCCAACCTGGGCGGCCAGGGCGTCGGAGATGTAGTCGCCGTTCAGGTTAAGGGTGGCTATGACGCTGTACTCGGAAGGGCGCAGCAGGATCTGCTGCAGGAAGTTGTCGGCAATCATGTCCTTTACCACGATCTGCTTGCCGGTTTTGGGGTTGCTGAAGGTCTGCCAGGGGCCGCCGTCCAGGTCTACCGCACCGTACTTGCTCTTGGCCAGGGCGTACCCCCAGTCGCGGAAGGCCCCCTCGGTGAACTTCATAATGTTGCCCTTGTGCACCAGCGTGACCGAGGGCAGGTCGTTGTCGATGGCGTAGTTGAGCGCGGCCTCTACCAGGCGGTAGGTGCCCTCTTGCGAGACCGGCTTAATGCCGATGCCAGCGGTGGCGGGGAAACGAATTTTGCTATAGGGCTTGGGGAATTCGGTCTTGAACCACTCGAGGAACTTCTTGACTTCCGGGCTGTCCTTGGGAAACTCGATGCCGGCGTAGATGTCTTCGGTGTTCTCGCGGAAGATGACCATATTGACCAGCTCGGGGTGGCGTACCGGGCTGGGCACCCCCTCGAACCACTGCACCGGGCGCACGCAGGCGTAAAGGTCGAGCTCCTGACGCAGGGCCACGTTAATCGAGCGGATCCCGCCCCCCACCGGAGTGGTGAGCGGCCCTTTGATGGCTACCAGGTACTCGCGGATGAACTCGAGGGTTTCGTCGGGTAGCCAGATGGCCTCGCCATAGACCTGGTTGGCTTTTTCGCCGGCGTAAATTTCGGCCCAGGCAATCTTGCGTCTGCCGCCGTAGGCCCTGGCTACTGCCGCATCCAGGACGGGCTGGGCGGCTCTCCAGATGTCGGGGCCGGTGCCGTCGCCCTCGATGAATCCCACAATGGGGTGGTCGGGAACTTGCAGCTTGCCATCGTGAATGGAAATCTTCTCGCCTGCGGGAACCGTGATTTTCTTGTAGGCCATAGCTCTAAAAGCATATCAGAATGGAGGCCCTGGCGTGCTTCGTAGCTCTGGCCCTAACCTGGCTAAATTCCTTTTCCTGTTTGGCCCTGGTCCAGCAGCTGATAAAAGCCCCTGGCGTTGTGGAGGTAATGCGCTAGAATGCCTGGAACCAGACTTCCAGTAAGCAAATAGGCAGCCCCAAACATTATCCCGCCCAAAAAGATGAACAGCGGATAGCTCCAGGCCCGGCGGTCGGGTACGGGGTGGAGCATGGTAAACACCACGGCCTGCAGCAGCACCCCCAGCCAGCCGCCAAACAGGGCATTTTGTAAAGCCCCACGGAAAAACACCTCTTCGCCTACCCCGGAGACCAGGGCCAGCAGCAGCGCCTGATGGTGGGTGATGCCCTGGGCGCGCATGGCCGCTCCGAGCTGGCCGTGCAGGGCCTCGGCGGCCCGAAAGCTTTGTGGGAATAGCAGGGAGAACAGGCGCTCGAGCCCCACCAGCCCAAAAAACAACAACAAGAAGAACAGGCTATCGCGCAGGGGATCGGGGCTTTTTATGGCCGCATAGCCTGCCAGCTCCATCCAGACCAGGCCCAGCAGCATGAGGCCAAGCTGGATTAGCATGAAAAAGTGAAACATGAGGAGACTACAGACCTTCGCCGCCGATGTTAAAGCCTTGCTCGAGCAGCCTGCGCGAATAGGCCCTGAAGGCCAGCAGGGTCTGGGTGCGCTCGATGCCCTTTAGCTTGCGTAGCCCCAGGGTTACGATATCGTCGAGCTGCTCAAAATCCTTGAAGCGCAAAATGGCCACCAGATCCCACTCGCCAGTAACCGAGTACACCTCGGCCACACCAGGAATTTCGGCGACGGCCTCGGCGGTTTCGGCGGTGGACTCGCGGCTGGTCTGGATCAGGACAAACGCAGTAATCATGCCTGGATGATACCCCAGATGAAAGGAGGTTCAGCAAGTCGCCGAGCGGCGTGAGGGGTGTGCACCGGGCTTTACAGGGACGTACCTCAGCGAAGCGATTGCTGAAGCCGGCATGAACCGCGGCTTTTAGCTGTGGGTCTGGTGTGGGGGCTGGTAGATGTGAATCTGGTGGGGGGTCTCGAGGATAAGCTGGGGCCTGAAATGCACCACATCGGCAGAAACAAAATGCAGGGGTATGCCTTTCCAGTCTTTGGGTAGCCTGTCCGGGTCGGCGCCGTGCAGGTGCCCGTAGACCACACAGGTGGGACGGTGCCGCTCGATTAGCTCGGTGAAAGCGGTGGGACCGCCGGTGGGGCCATAGGGCGGATAGTGCATGGCCAGCACCAGATGTTCGTAATCGTGGCCCTGGAGGGTTTTGAGTGAGAGCGCCAGCCGTTCCACTTCGCGCTTGTAGATTTTTTCGTCCTCTGGTGTGAAGTTGTAGCTGCCCGGGGTATCCCAGCCGCGGCTACCGGCAATGGCCAGGTTTCCGATAATCAGCGAGTCGTGCTGTAAGGCGTGCATACGCGGGGGCAACACCTGCCGCAAGCGGCTGATGGAGGGCCACCAGTAGTCGTGGTTTCCCCGCAGCAACACCTTGGTGCCCGGAAGCTGGGCCAGGTCGGCCAGGTCGAGCAGGGCCTCGGGCAGCTTCATGGCCCAGGAGATATCCCCCGCTACAATAACCAGGTCGTCCTCGCCTACAACCTTGCGCCACTCTTCAAAAACAGCCTCGGGATGCCCGTCCCATTCCGGCCCGAAGATGTTCATTGGCTTGGGGAAGGCTTTAGACAGATGGATGTCAGCAATGGCAAAGACGCGCATAGGGTACAGGGGGCCTCGGCAGCCACCTCAGATGGCTCAGTCTAGTGTCTAGGGTTCATGCCCCAGCGTCAAGTGCGGTTTGGGGAGGGAAGCCCAATCAAACTTTCTCATTACGCATAAAGCATAATGGGGTGAATGAAGAACGAGACCCCCGACCAGCTATTTTTGTATGCGGTGCGCTTGCTGGGTGCGAGGGCTTACCCGGAGGCGGCCTTACGCCAAAAACTGGCCCGCAGGGCGCAACCGGACGTGGTGGCGGCAGTGTTGCAGCGGGTCAAGCATCTGGGTTATCTCGATGACCATCAGTACGCTGAAGGTTATGCCAGGCTCTATGCGGGGAAATGGGGTGCGGCCAAGCTACGCCGGGCCCTTTTGGAGAAGGGCGTTTCGCGCGAGATAGTAGAACAGGTGCTGGCCCAGCAGGCCGCAGAACACGATCCGATAGAGGAAGCCGTGGCCCTGCTTAGGCGCTATGCCAGCCGCCACAAGGGCGAAAAACCCCGGGCCATTCGTTTTCTGGCAAACCGGGGCTACGCCTTTTCGCACGCATTGGCAGCCTGGGAGCGCTACCTCGAGCAAACCCGGTCGTGAGCAGGTTATACTGGCCCCCCTGATGCAGCGAAATTGGCGCGGGGGTGCTTGTTAACACCGAGATGGTGCAAAGGTGGCTAGCTTCAACCTGTCCGACCAAGGCTTCAGGATTAGGCTGGTGTGAGCCTAGCGGTAGGTGCCCAGGATATTGCCCTTGGAGTCGGCCACCTGAAGGGTAGCACGCCGGGGGGTTTCAAAGACCAGCAGCACCCCGGTCATCTCGGGCGAGCGGGCTTCGCTTGATTCCAGCTCGAGCACGGCCTGCAAGGCCTCAGCCTCCAGCTTCATATCCAGCACCTTCATCCTGAAGCTTTCGTTGCGCAGCCCGCTAAAATAAAAGCCCACCGCGCTGCTGGGGTTGGTTTTGGGCGGATTGCTAAGGCCAAACTCCCGCCACAGCCGTTCCACCTCCGCAGGGCTGCCAAGCCAGCCACCGCGTGGCCGCAGCCCCCCTAGCTTCACAGGGGTGATGCCCAGGAGCCGGGGCCGCTCGAGGCTGGCCGCTTCAGCCGGGCGTATCCAGACGGTGCTGTACAGAATGGCGCTTGGCTCGGGGTCGTAGCGCAAGGGGGGCAGGGCAGGCTGCTGGGGAAAATCCACCAGCTCCAGCGGTGGCTTGAAAAGCTTGTCGAGATGGGCCTTGAGCCAGTCCACCTCGGGTGGGGTGGCGGCCTGTAGTTCGAGCTCCCGCTGCTCCCAGAAGCCGTTTCGTTTTACGAACCAGCGGCCATCGTAAAACCATCCGATGTTCTCGGCACCTCGTGGCGGGCTGGAAAAGGCCGCTTCTAAAGAGAAAATGCTTTCGTAGTTGAAGAGTAAGCGGTGGCTTTCCTGGGGGCTTTGCACCTGCACCTCGAGGGGGCTCTGCACCACTGGGCTTAGCAGGTAAACCCCTCGGTTCTCGATAATCAGGTGCAGCTCTACAACGTTATACCCGGCCTGGCTTTTCGCCAGCATCAGCGCCATCAGCCCGATAAGGACTAACAGTTTTACCATTTGACCTTAACTGTGGTACGGACCATATTAGACGCTCAGTTAGCAAATACACATTGTGAATCCAGTAAAAATAGCTGTAGCTGCTGGGCTAGAAGCGGCCTTTCAAGAACCATAACTGGCGCTAAACCCACTCGCCCTTACGCATCAGGGGCTCGGCCTGCCCGGAGGCGGTAAGGCCGTCCACGTCCATTTCCCCAGAACCAATCATCCAGTCGATGTGAATGAGGCTGCCATTGGCGCCTTTGGCCGCGAGTTCTTCGGGGCTTAGCTGGCTCCCACCCCGAATGCACTCGCTGTAGGCCTGCCCCAGCGCGATGTGGCTGGCGGCGTTCTCGTCGAAGAGGGTGTTGTAAAACAGAAGGCCGCTTTGCGCGATGGGGGAGGAGTGCGGCACCAGGGCCACCTCACCCAGGCTACGCGCGCCTTCATCGGTTTGCAGTACCCGGTTCAGCACATCGGCCCCGCTTTTGGCCCTGGCCTCGACCACACGGCCTTTTTCGAAGCGCATCTCGATCCCTTCCAGGAGGCTGCCCAAATAGGAGAGGGGCTTGGTGCTCTGCACATAGCCCTCAATGCGGTCTTTGTGGGGCGTGGTGAAGACCTCCTCGGTGGGGATGTTGGGGTTGCAGACCACGCCATTCTTGGCCCGGGTCGCACCGCCGGCCCAGAGGTGGTCATCGGCCAGGCCAACCAGCAGATCGGTGCCAGGGCCTTTGAAGTGCAGGGCGTGGTAGCGCTTGTGGTTCAGGTAGGCCACGCGCTCGGCGAGGTGCTGGTTGTGGGCTTTCCAGGAGGCTACGGGGTCGGGCGAATCGAGCCTCGAGGCCTTGAAAATGGCATCCCACAGCTTTTTTACCGCTTCCTGCTCGTCGCTGTCTGGAAAAACCGCCCTGGCCCAGGCCGGATGGGGGTAGGCCACAATGCTCCAGTTGATGTGGTGGCTGGCGATGAGCTCCAATACCCGCCGGTAGGCCAGCGAGCGGGCGTGGTTGGCCCGGGCCACCCACTCCGGGTTCTGACCCTTAAGCAGGCTGGGGTCGTTGCCGGCGATGTGCAGGCGGGCTGCCCCAGCCTGGAAAGCCTCGGCCATGCCGTCGTAGAGCCATTTGGGCGCTTTATCGAAGGAGGCCTCGGGGGCGTGCTGAAAACGCAACAGGTGGGCTGCGTCGTCGTCGTAGAGCACACTGACCAAAGGGCTCCCGGCCCGGTAGGCGTACTCGGTGATTTTCCGTACCAGCGGCACGGCCTCTATCGGAGCAGTGATGACCAGCTCCTGGCCTTCCTGGAGCCCCAGCCCCACCTGCACGGCTACTTTTGCCATCTGATCGAGGTAGTGTTCAAACGCTTCCATACCGCCCATACTCTAACCGAACGGTCCGGCAAGTACAGACCGCTTTCAGCATCCTTGACGGAAGCCCTGGGGGCTTGCTACCCTTTGGACAACATGCGGCCCCGTACCCCCCGCAGCTACAAGTGGCACCACCAGCGCTGGTGGCGTAGCTAGGCTCGAGCGCATTCTTATGGCGCTTGAGCATTTCTCGAGGCGACGACCTCGAGGTTTCGTTTTTTATGACCCCAAGAGCCAGCTCAATACTTGAGAGGAACCCATGCACCTGCCCAGTTACCCCCTACCCGACCCCAGAGGCCGCTACGGCGAATTTGGTGGGCGTTATGTGCCCGAGACCCTGATACCGGCCCTGGAAGAACTCACCGAGGCCTATCTGCACTACAAGCAAGACCCCGAGTTTCTGGCCGAGTACGCCTACTACCTGCGCGAGTACGTGGGCCGACCCAGCCCCCTCTACTTTGCCGAAAACCTGACCCGGCACCTGGGCGGGGCCAAGATCTACCTCAAGCGCGAGGACCTGAACCACACCGGGGCCCACAAGATCAACAACACCCTGGGCCAGGCCCTGCTGTGCAAGCGCATGGGCAAGAAGCGGGTCATTGCCGAGACCGGGGCGGGCCAGCACGGGGTCTCGGTAGCCACGGTGGCGGCTTTGATGGGCCTGGAGTGCGTGGTCTACCAGGGGGCCGAGGATGTGCGCCGGCAAGCCCTCAACGTCTTTCGCATGAAGCTGCTGGGGGCCGAGGTGCGGCCGGTGGAGAGCGGTACGCGCACCCTCAAGGACGCCACCAACGAGGCCATCCGCGACTGGGTGACCAACGTGCGCGATAGCTTCTATATCATCGGCTCGGTGGTGGGGCCCCACCCCTACCCCATGATGGCCCGCGACTTCCAGAGCATTGTGGGCCAGGAAATCAAGGCCCAGCTACGGGAGAAGGAGGGGCGGGAGACCCCCGATGTAATCGTGGCCTGCGTGGGCGGGGGCTCCAATGCCATTGGGGTGTTTGCGCCCTTTGCCTACCAGGAGCAGCGCCCGCGCCTGATTGGGGTCGAGGCCGCCGGGCACGGGCCCGCTTCGGGACTGCACGCGCTCTCCATCGGCGCAGGCCGCAAGGGCGTGCTGCACGGTTCCAGGATGTACCTGCTCTACGACGACGACGGCCAGATTCTGCCGGCCCACTCGGTCTCGGCGGGCCTCGATTATCCGGGCGTGGGCCCCGAACACAGCTACTATGCCGAGCAGGGCCTGGCCGAGTACGTGGGTATCAGCGATGAGGAGGCCCTCGAGGGCTTCCAGCTTCTGTGCCGCCTGGAGGGGATTATCCCGGCTTTGGAGTCGGCCCACGCCATCGCCTATGCGGCCAAGCTGGCCCCGGAGATGGAGCCCGAGCAGGTGCTGGTCATCAACCTCTCGGGCCGGGGCGACAAGGACGTGGTGGAGGTTATGCGGCTTATGGAAGCCCAGGGGGGGGCGGCATGACCACCCGTGAAGCTTTTGCCCGAGCACGGGCCCTGGGGCGGGCCGCGCTCATCCCCTACGTGATGGCGGGCTACCCCAGCCGGGGGCGCGACCTCGAGCTGGTGCAGCAGGTGCTGCCCTATGCCGACTTGCTCGAGGTGGGGCTGCCGTACTCCGACCCCTTAGGCGACGGGCCGGTGATTCAGCGGGCCTCCGAGCAGGCCCTGCGGCAGGGCCTGCGGGTGGCCGAGGTGGCCGATTTCGTGCGGGAGATCCGGGCCCTGACCGAAAAGCCCCTTTTCCTGATGACCTATATCAACCCGGTGCTGGCGGTAGGCCCCGCGGCCTTTTTTCAGATGTTCAAAGAAGCCGGGGTCAACGGGCTGATTCTGCCCGACCTGCCCCCCGACGAAGACCCCCAGTTGGTTGCGCTGGCCCAGGAAGTGGGCCTCGAGACCACCTTCCTGCTGGCCCCCACCTCCACCGAGGCCCGCATCCAGACCGTTGCGCCCTACTGCACCGGCTTTGTGTACACCGTTTCGGTGGCTGGGGTGACCGGGGCGCGCGACCGGCTTCCCGAGGGCCTAAAGGAGCTGGTGCAGCGCATCAAAAGCGTTACCGATACACCGGTGGCCATCGGTTTTGGCATCTCCAACCGGGCCACCGCTCAGCAGGCCGCCCAGGCTGCCGATGGCGCGGTGATTGCCAGCGCCCTGATTCGAGCGCAGGAGGAGGGTCGGGGGCTGGGGGAGGTACTGGAGGAGGTGCGCGAAGGACTGCGGGGTGTCCCAGGCCCTTTCATCGGCTAGAATCAGGCCGATGAAGCGCATTGTGCAAGCAGAGTGCCTCGACTACATCACCACCTTGCCCGACGCTTCATATCCCCTCATCTACCTCGATCCCCCCTTCAATACCGGCAAAATCCAGCAGCGGCGCCGTATTCGTGCTGTGGCCGACGAACAGGGACCGCACCGGGGTTTTGCGGGTAAACGCTACCGCACGGAGGCGCTTGAGTCCCCGGTCTACCCCGACCGCTACCACGACTTTGTAACATTCCTGGCGCCCCGGCTAATGCAAGCCTACCGCCTGCTCACCCCGGAGGGCTCGCTCTTTGTGCACCTGGACTACCGCGAGGTGCACTACGTGAAGGTGCTTTTGGATCAGATATTTGGCCGCAGAAGTTTCATCAACGAGATTATCTGGGCCTACGACTACGGGGGGCGCTCCAAAAACCGCTGGCCTGCCAAGCACGACACCATCCTGTGGTACGCCAGACACCCCAAAAAATACACCTTCAACTACGAGGCCATCGACCGCATTCCCTATATGGCCCCCAGGATGGCCGGGCCAGAAAAGGCCGCCAGGGGCAAGACCCCCACCGATGTCTGGTGGATGACCATCGTGCCGACCTCCTCCAAGGAAAAAACCGGCTACCCCACGCAAAAACCCCTGCGGCTTTTAGAGCGCATCGTGCGGGTGCACTCCAATCCGGGTGAGGTGGTGCTGGACTTTTTCGCCGGCTCCGGCACCACGGGCGAAGCGGCTGCGCGAAACGGGCGGGGCTTTGTGTTGGTGGACCAGAGCCCGGAGGCCATCGCCGTGATGCGGCATAGACTGGCGCCCTTCAAACCTGAGATAATCATCCCCGATGCGTCCCATCCTGTACCACAAGCTCGGTAACTTCGACCTCTGGATTTTGAGCGATGGCGAAATATGGCTGGACGGTGGCTCGATGTTTGGCGTGGTGCCCAAGAACCTCTGGTCGAAGCTGGCCGTACCCGATGAGCAAAACCGTGTACGACTGGGGCTCAACCCCTTGCTGATTCGCGCCCAAGACCGGCTGGTGCTGGTCGAGACCGGCATTGACCGAAAACCGGGTGAAAAATTCCGCCGGATTTACGGTCTGAGCCAGACCAGCCCCCTGCTGGATCAGTTGGCGCTTTTGGGTGTAAGGCCCCAGGACATTTCGATGGTGATCCACACCCACCTGCACTTTGATCATGCTGGCCTCAACACCAGCCTGACCGAGGGGCGGCTTCAGCCGACCTTTCCCAACGCTCGCCACATCGTGCAAAAACAGGAGCTCGAGGAGGCCCTGCACCCCCACGAGCGCAGCCGGGCCAGCTACCTGCAGGAGAACGTCGAACCCATCCTCGAGCGGTTTGAAACCGTAGAGGGGGAACAGGAAATTTTGCCGGGCCTGTTTGTGGTGCCGGTTCCCGGTCACACCCTGGGGATGCAGGCGGTAGAGCTTCGCTCGCAGGGCCAGCACTTTGCCTACACCGCCGACCTCATTCCCACCATGGCCCACACCCCCCTGCCCTACATCATGGCCTTCGACCTTTACCCCATGACCACCCTAAAGACCCGCAAGAAGATGTACGAGCGCTGGTGGGGGGGCGACTACCTGCTGTGCTTTACCCACGAGCCAGGCCACCCCCTGGGCCGGCTTTTGCGCGGTGAAAAGGGCTATCAGGCCGAGACCGTCGGGGATTTGCGCGCCACCAGGGTCAGGATGTCGTAGAGGGCTACAGTCTTGCCTTCCTGGTTGGTAATCTCCACCGCCCAGGTCACCACCCCGGTGGGCCGTTCGCCGGGCTTGGGGTCTTTGGCCATCTTCGACTTCACCGTCAGGCGGGCCTGGATGGTATCGCCAATGCCCACCGGCTCAATAAAGCGCAGGTTTTCCAGCCCATAGTTGGCCAGCACCGGCCCCGGCGCTGGGCTTACAAACAGCCCCGCCGCTGCCGAAATCAGGAAGTAGCCGTGGGCTACCCGCTTGCCGAAGATCGAATCTTTGGCCCCGATCTCGTCCACGTGGGCGTAGAAGTAGTCGCCGGTGAGGTTGGCAAAGTTCACAATGTCCGCCTCGGTGACGGTGCGGCGATGGGTCAGCAGGCTCTCGCCAATCTGCAGGTCCTCGAAATACTTGCGGAAGGGGTGCACAAGGTCCTCGCGCACCTCGGCCCCGCGCACGTACTCGTTGCTCAAGACCATCAGGGTGGTGGGGTCGGCCTGCACCGCGCAGCGCTGCATGTAATGCTTGATGCCGCGCACCCCGCCCAGCTCCTCGCCCGCGCCGGCCCGGCCCGGCCCCCCGTGCAAGAGCAAGGGCAGGGGAGAGCCGTGGCCGGTGGACTCCCGCGCATTTTCGCGGTTGTGGATGAGCATCCGCCCGTGGTGGGTGGCGCAGCCAAAGAACAGGGTGCGGGCCTCCTGCCGGTCGTAGCTCACAATGCTGCCCACCAGGCTGCCCTTGCCCCGCCGGGCCAGGGCGATGGCCTCGTCCAGGCTTTCGTAGGGCATCAGGGTGGCTACGGGCCCGAAGGGCTCGAGGTCGTGGGCTGCACACGCCCAGGGTTTGGGGCTATAGAGCAGGGTAGGGGCCATAAAGCCGCCCTTTTCCCAGTCGCCCCCCAATAGCTCATGCGAGCCCTCGAAGGCCACCTCACAGCCCTGGGCTCTGAGCTGCTCGAGCACAGCCTGCACGTCCTGGCGCTGCGTCGCCCCCACCAGCGGCCCCATCCGCACCTCCGGGCGGCTGGGGTCTCCCAGCGAGACCTGCGAAAGCTCCTGCTTGAGGGCTTCCAGCACCGCCTCGGCTTTGCTTTTGGGCACTATCGCCCGGCGGATGGCGGTGCACTTCTGCCCGGCCTTAACGGTCATCTCCCGCGCTACCTCCTTCACGAAAAGCTCGAACTCGAGGTCGCCCGGTTCCACAGTCTGGCCCAGAATGGCGCAATTAAGGCTGTCGGCCTCCATATTGAATGGCACCGCGTGGGCAATCAGGCTGGGGTGCACCTTCAGCTTGCGCCCGGTGGAGGCCGAGCCGGTGAAGGTTACGCTGTCCTGCTCGTTCAGGTGCTCAAACAGGTCGCCGATGCCACCGCAGACCAGCTGGATGGCCCCTTCCGGCAGAATCCCCGACTCAATCATGGCCCGGAAGACGGCCTCGGTCAGGTAGGCGGTCTGGGTGGCGGGTTTGACGATGGCCGGAACCCCGGCAATAAGGCCCGGTGCCAGCTTTTCCAGCATCCCCCAGACCGGAAAATTGAAGGCGTTGATGTGCACCGCTACGCCCTCTTTGGGAACCAGGATGTGCCGCCCCAGGAAGGTGCCCTGCCGGGAGAGCACTAGGGGGTCGTCTTCTACCAGAAAGCGCTCGTTAGGCAGCTCACGGCGCGCCAGCGAGGAATAGCTAAAAAAAGTGCCAATGCCTCCATCAATGTCAAACCAGCTATCGTACTGGGTGGCCCCGGTCTTGTACGAGAGGGCATAGAACTGCTCTTTGCGCGCCTGCAGGTGCTGGGCCAGCGCCCGCAACATGGCCGCCCGCTCGTGGAAGGTGTAGCGCCGCAGGTTGGGGCCGCCCACCTTGCGGGCATACTCGACCATGGCACCAAAGTCCAATCCGGTACTGCTTACCTGAGCCACTGGCTCGCCGTAAACCGCATCATTTATCAGTACGCCATCGTCTGTGCCCTGATGCCAGGCACCCAACGCATAACTGCTTAGTTTCATAGCAATTATTCTAACAAACGCTTGTTATGTTGGCGTCTACAGCAAGACTAACTACAAGTAACCTCCCTAACCGCACAAACGACAGACTCGTAGGAGCTTACAATTCGAGAAGCCGAGTGCTGGAGCATTAAGTTGCGGGGCATATTATATTCAGCGCTGCCATATAGGACACCGCTACCGGAGTGATAGAGCACAATCTTGCGGCCCAGGGCATACATATAACCCTGCAACGCTGCGCTTTCTGGATTAACATCGGAACCGTCGCCGAGCACCACCACAACATCGGAAGAAATGGCATTCTGCAAGTCTCTCTTAGCGCTTTCGAGTAGGTCTATTTTTGGGAGTAGCTCGTAACGCTGTGCGCTGAGCACGTGCCAACCATCATTTTCTAGGCGTTCTCGTACCTTAGCAACTAGGATTCGCTGAAACTCATACTCACCTCCTCCAAACTCGAGGAAGATACGGCGGTCCTGGTTGTGAATCGGCCTAGTAGGGCGCCTAGACTTGCTGGATGAATGGAGCACTAGCTGGCTAATAGCGTTCTCAAGATTCCTTTCTATGCGCTGTAAAGCTAGTTCTATCAGCTCGAAGTACTCACTGGGTTGACTTGAAAGCTCTGTAAATGGAAATTCGCCCTCTTGCAACAGTTGATCGACCATAAGTTCTAGCAGAGGCGGCATGCGATAAAGTCTCTCAAAGTGGCGATATTGGTAGTTGTTGGTTAGGAGAACTACAACGGGTAGGCCTCGTCCCGCGGCAAACCCTATTTCAAAACAGATTCCAGCATCAAACTGCGTGTGGTAAAGCGGCGCGACTAGGGCAAAAGCATCCTCTAGTCGCTCAATATCCATGCGAAAAATAGCCTTTGTTAAGGGCTCCTCTGGTAGCGGTTGTGCAGCACCGTTAGAGTCTCGGTAAGGTAGGAACGTAAGGGGGTCTTTTGCGCTTAGGCCCAGCTGAGTCAGGCTTTGCAGCAACCCAGCGCGACAAGCACGCTCGAGCCGTGCACCAAAGTAGCGGCCCGTATGCTCGAATAGATACGTGGCGACATATATTGGTCCCTTGCCGTTGATGAGTCTTTGTAGCCTTTCTGTCATACTCAGCTTCTAACGGCAATTACAGCACCCATCAGTAGAATGCCTAAGCCAACTAGCTTAGCTGCTGAAAGGGGGCTGGCTTCCTGGCCTAGTAGCCCAAACTGTTGCAAAAGGGCAGCAGCCAAGACTTGGCTTGCAAGCAGCAGCGTAATGGCGTTCGCGACACCCAACTTATTGATAGAAAAAACCGTTCCGAGCACTACGAGAATCCCAATGATTCCACCCAGGAAGCTATACCAAGGTAAACCTTTCTGAATACCTATCCAAACTAAGCCAGCGTAAGCTAGGAGAAGGCAAACAGCAAGGAAAGCCAGGGCTAGGCGCTGCGGGGTACCTAGGTATGCACCAAGCAGCGGGGCCTGCTGAAACAATATCAAGCCTAGCAAAGACACGCCGAGTCCTATGGCGTGTACCAGGCTGGAAAGCCCCCAGGTTCCGGTTTTGGTATGCAACAGACCATTGATTGGTCCCAGAATTGCGATCAGGACTCCTGTTCCTATGGCCACAACAATAGGGAAAAGCATATTTGATGTGTCGAATATATCCAAAAAACTTGACTGAGTCAAATGTGTGAACACTGAATGACCTCAGTGCGTCAGTACCCGGCGAACCGCCTCCAGAACCCGCCTGGTGTCGGGGCGGTAGAAGTTCTCCACCGCGCTGAAGGGGGGGTAGGGGGCGTCCCAACCGGCGACCCGCAGGATGGGCGCTTGCAGGTAGTCCAGGGCTTCCTCGGCGATGCGGGCGGCCACCTCGGCCCCAAAGCCGCCCGTGCGCATGGCCTCGTAGACCACCACCGCCCGCCCGGTTTTTTGCACCGAGGCCAGGATGGTGGGGGTATCCAGGGGCACCAGGGTCTCGAGGTCCACCACCTCCAGCTCCACCCCTTCCCGCGCGGCGACCTCGGCGGCTTTTAGGCAGACCTCCACCATGCCCCCGTAGCAGAACAGGCTGGCGGCGCTGCCTTCGCGCACCACACGGGCTTTGCCCAGGGGCAGCGTGTAGTAGCCTTCTGGAACCAGGGCTTTAACACCCCGGTATAGCTTGATGGCCTCCAAGAAAAACACCGGGTCGGGGTCTTCGATGGCCGAGAGCAAAAGCCCTTTGGCCCGTTCAGGCGATGAGGGTATCACCACCTTGACCCCCGGTGCGTGGGCCAGGATGGCCTCCGGACTGTCGGCGTGCTGTTCGGGGGTCTTGACCCCGCCGCCGTAGGGGGCCCGGATCACCATGGGGATGGTAAAGCGCCCGCGGGTGCGGTGGCGCATGCGGCCCAGGTGCGAAAGAATCTGGTCGAGGGCCGGGTACAAAAAACCGGCAAACTGAATCTCGGCCACCGGACGCAGCCCGGCCAGGGCCAGCCCAATCCCAAAGCCCACGATGCCACTCTCGGCCAGGGGCGTGTCGAAGACCCTTTTCTCGCCATATTTTTGCATTAAGCCGTCCGAGGCCCTAAACACCCCCCCCATGGTGCCCACGTCTTCGCCAAAAAGCACCACCCGAGGGTCTTTGGCCAGGGCCAGATCCAGGGCCTCGTTGATGGCCTGCACGTTGTTCAGCACTCGAGTGCCGCGTTCAGCAATCATGCTTCCTCCCGCAGATAATTCCAGGCGGTTCGCTGGTCGGGCTGCATCTCGGCATAGACCTGCTCCACAATTTCCCAGGGTTTGGGCTCGGGGGCCTGGTCGGCCTCCTCCACAGCCGCCAGGAACTCGGCCTCGAGCTCCGCTGTAAGCGCGGATTCCTGTTCCTCACTCCACAGCCCCAGATGCAAAAGGCAGTTTTTCATGCGCACAATGGGGTCGCGCCTGAGCCAGCGCTCGGTCTCCTCCTCACTGCGGTAACGGCTGGGGTCGTCGGAAGAGGTGTGGGGAGCAACCCGATAGGTGAGCGCTTCAATCAGGGTGGGGCCCTCACCCCGGCGGGCCCTGGCTGTGGCTTCCCTGGCGGCCACCCATACCGCTACCAGGTCGTTGCCGTCCACCACCACACCCGGAATCCCGTATCCCAGGGCTTTCTGGGCGATGCGTGGCACCTTCATCTGCTTGTGGGTGGGCACGCTAATAGCCCAGCCGTTGTTTTGCACCACAATCAGCAGCGGCGCATCGAACACCGAGGCAAAGTTCAGCCCTTCGTGAAAGTCGCCTTCGGAAGTGCCGCCATCACCGATGAACACCGCCGCCACAGCGTCCTTTCCCAAGAGCCGCTGGGCATAAGCGACCCCAGCGGCCTGGGGTATCTGGGTGGCAATGGGGATGTAAAACTGAACCATGTTGACGTTGGGGGGCGCGCCCCAGCCTGCCGGGTCGGCCCGCCAGTTCAGAATGAGTTTGCTGATGGGCATGCCAAAGGTGAGCGCGGCTGCGCTTTCGCGGTAGCTTGGCAAAAGCCAGTCGTGGTCGGCCTTGAGGCACAGGGCCACACCCACCTGGGCCGCCTCCTGGCCCCGGAAGGGCGGGTAGACCCCCAGCCGCCCCTGCCGCTGCAAGACCAGCACACGCTCGTCGAAGTGCCGTGCCCGACGCAAAGCCCGATAGCCCAGGAGCAGCTCATCGGGACTGAGCGGTAAGTCCTGTAGTGGTTTGCCTTGTTCGTCGAGGTACTGAATTGTGTCCACGCTGTTCAGTTTAGCCCAAGATGGCCCTGTTGAATGGGTTCAGGCTGCGCTTAAAGCAGAATTCCTTCACGTGCAACGTATCGTGAAAAAACGCACATCCTGCGTTCTGACAGGTGGCTCCACAGGATTCTGGTCAGACGGTTTGGCATTGCGAAGCCCAGTCAGGCGTTGATTTGTTTCAAATAGCGTTCCAAGCGCTCAAGGGCCTGAACGATCTCATCGGCGGTCTTGCAAAAGGCTAAGCGAAACAGACCCCTGGGGGCCGGGTTTTGCAGGTAGAACGCCGAGCCGGGAATGATGGCTACCCCAGCCTCTTGCACCAGCCGCTCGGCGTCGAGATCGGGCAGGAGGGCGGTCAGAAAATAGGTTCCGGCGGGGGCGAAGGTTTTGAGGCCCAGGGACTTGAGGCCCTGCTCGAGCAGGTCCTTGCGCCGACCATAGCTCTCGCGCAGCTCCTGATAGAAACCCGTTTTTCGCGCAATGGGCAGGGCTTCGGCTACTGCCGCCTGGAGGGGGGCTGCTGAGCAGAAGCTACTCCACTGGCGCATTCCGGCTATCTTTGAGGCCAGACCGGGCGGGGTTACAATCCAGCCAATGCGCCAGCCGGTGGCCTCGAGGCGCTTTCCCGCCGAGCCCACCGTAAAGACCCGCTCCGGCGCGAGTTCACGGAAACGGATGGGAGGCTCTGCAAAATAGAGCTCGTCGTAGACCTCATCGCTGATGATCCAGAGGTCGTGCTTTCGGGCCAGGGCCGCAATTTGTTCGGCCTCGCTGCGGGAGAAGACCGAGCCGGTGGGGTTGTATGGATTGGTGAGCAGGATGGCCTGGGTGCGTACCGTAATGGCCCGTTCCAGCGCCGGCAAGTCCACCTCCCAGCGGTCCGTGAGGCGCATGGGGATCATGCTGGGCTCTGCACCCGCAATGCGGGCCTGGGGAATATAGACATCAAAGTAGGGTTCGAACATGACCACTTCGTCACCGGGGCCGTACAGCGATTCGGCCAGCGCGTGCAGGGCCTCGGTGCCCCCTGCGGTGATGACCACATCCTCAGGCGAAACCCCCAGGTCTTCGGCAACTGCCTCACGCAGCCTGGGTAAGCCGATGGGCGGGGTGTACTGGTCAACCGCGCCGATGGCACGCTGAGCGGCCTCGAGCAAAAAAGCGGGTGGAGGATTGGAGGGAAAACCCTGCCCCAGGTTGATGGCCCCATGCTCTGCGGCCAGGCGGCTCATGTGGGCAAAGATGCTCTCTTTTGAAAGCTGGGTGCGGGGATGGAGATTGGCCATGTGCAAAAGAGTCTACCGTATGGGGTGAGCCAGGTGACAACAATCGGCTCGAGGGCCGGTGCTTTAGCGCACGGGTTTGCAGCCTTTCGCCAGAAGTTTTCCGGTGCGCTCGCTTAACAGGAACGCTTCTTCAGTAGCCCCACTGCCTTTTTTCCACCAGGAGGCCCTTCCGTCGGAATACTTGACACCCGAGGCAGCTTCTACCTGAAACAAAGGGCCGTAGGTCTGGCTGTTGAACACCACCCCTACCCGGTCGAAGTTGTTCTGGTAGACGGCCCGAACCTGCACACCCCCGGCACAGCGGTAGGTGCGCTGCACCACCTCCGCAGACTGGGCCAGGCCCAGCAAGCCAACGAACGTCCACACGCTCCACATCCACGCACGCATAGTTCCTCCGGTTAAGCCAAGAGCAGTTTAATGTAGTCCTCGAGCTTCAGGCTGGCCCCTCCCACCAGCCCGCCGTCGATGTTGGGCTGGGAGAACAGGGCCGCTGCGTTGTCGGGCTTTACCGAGCCGCCGTAGAGAATCCGCAGCGCTTCGGCAAAGCTCGTGCTGTAACGGGCCGTGAGCCAGCCCCGAATGGCGCGGTGCATGGCCTCGGCATCCTCGGGGGTGGCGGTTTTGCCGGTGCCGATGGCCCAGACCGGCTCGTAGGCGATGACCAGGCTCGAGGCCGAGGGGGGATGAACCCCTTCCAGGCTTCCTTCCAGTTGGCGCAGGGTGTATTCAACATGATGGCCGGCCTCGCGGACTTCCAGGGGCTCGCCCACGCAAAGAATGGGAACGATCCCATCTTCCAGCAGACGACAAGCTTTCTGTGCTACCAGCGCGTCCGACTCACCGTGGTAGCTGCGCCGCTCGGAGTGCCCCACGATGGTGTACTTGCAGGCCAGGTCGGCCAGCATCCGCGCCGAGACCTCGCCGGTGTAGGCGCCTTCGCTGTGGGCCGAGACGTCCTGCGCGCCCCAGTACACCCCGTGGCCCTTTAGGATTTCCGCCGCGTAGGGCAGATGGGTAAAAGGCACCAGCAAAGCCGGTTCGGCCTGGGTCTGGGGTAGCCGGGCGGTCAGCTCACGAAACCACATCCTGGCCTCGGAGGGGGTTTTGTGCATTTTCCAGTTGCCCGCGACGAGTCGTTTACGCATATTGTGGTCATCATACGGCAAAGCCTTCAAGATGCGTTTTTGCCGGCCCTTGGTTGGGCTGGGGATGCTTACGAACCTGACGGAATTACAACCCACCGACAGAAAAACGGTAGACTTCTGTTATGATGCAAAGCCACATCAGCCCCAAGGAGCGCGAATCGTCTACCTTCAAGCAAAACAAGGATGCCTGGGTACGGCTCCTGGCCGATTTTCGCACCTCGCTGGAACAGGTGCGGCAGGGCGGGGGCCCCAAGGCCATAGAGCGCCAGCACGCCAGGGGCCGCCTGACGGCTCGAGAGCGCATGGCCCGCCTGATTGACCCCGGCAGTGAGCTCGAGGAAATCCTGGGCTATGCCGGCTGGCAGATGTACGCCGACTGGGGGGGTGCCCCGGGGGGTGGGGTGGTGACCGCCATTGGCAAGATTGCCGGTCGGGACTGGATGATCATCGCCAACGATGCCACCGTCAAGGCGGGGGCCTTTTTTCCCATCACCGCCAAAAAGGTGATCCGGGCCCAGACCATCGCCCTCGAGAACCACCTGCCCACGGTCTACCTGGTGGACTCGGCGGGGGTCTTCCTGCCCCTGCAGGACGAGGTATTTCCCGACCAGGACGACTTTGGCCGCATTTTTTACCTGAATGCCCGCATGAGTGCTTTGGGCATCCCGCAAATTTCGGCCATCATGGGCAACTGCGTGGCCGGGGGCGCCTACCTGCCCCTGATGACCGATGTGCTGATCATGACCGAGGGTTCGGGGCTTTACCTGGCGGGCCCGGCGTTGGTCAAGGCGGCCATCGGGCAGGAGGTGGGTTCGGACGAACTGGGCGGAGCGCGGATGCACGCCGAGGTCTCGGGTACGGTGGACTTCTACGAGAAGGACGATGAGGCGGCCATTGCCCGCATCCGTGCCCTGGCCTCGCTCTACGCCCAGCCAACCCTGGCCCCCTGGGCAGCCGAGCGCAAAAGCGAGGTGGAGCCCTTTCACCCCCCGGAAGACCTGTACGGACTGGTATCGCCCGACGGTTCCAGACCCTACGACGTAAAAGAGGTGATTGCCCGGCTGGTGGACGGCTCCGAGTTCCACGAGTACAAGGCCGAGTACGGCCAGACCCTGGTGTGCGGCTACGCCCGGCTGGGGGGGTTCCCGCTGGGGATTGTGGCCAACCAGCGCCTCATCATAAAGAAGCCCGGCAAGATCGAGGTGGGGGGGGTGATCTACGCCGAGGCCGCCGACAAGGCCGCCCGGTTCATCCTCGAGGTCAACCAGCGCTTCATTCCCCTGTTGTTCCTGATGGACGTGACCGGCTTTATGGTGGGTAAGGAGTCTGAGCAACAGGGCATTATTCGACGGGGGGCTAAGCTGGTGAACGCGGTCTCCAACTCGGTGGTGCCCAAGATTACCCTCATCACCGGGGGTTCGTTTGGTGCGGGCAACTACGCCATGGCCGGCAAGGCCTACGCCCCCCGCTTTATCTATGCCTGGCCTTCGGCCAAGTATGCCGTGATGAGTGGCAACGCCGCGGCCAAGACCCTGATGGAGATCGAGCTGGCCAAGCTCGAGCGCGAGGGGCGCAAGCCCACCGAGGAAGACCTGGTCGAACTCTACGAGCGCATCAAGGCCCGCTACGAAGAGACCCTCGACCCGCGCTACGCCGCCGCCCGGCTCTGGGTGGACGAAGTGATCTTTCCCCACGAGACCCGCGAGCGCCTGATCCGGAGCCTCGAGGTCTGCGCGCTCAACCCCGTGCGGGAGCCGATGCGCCTGGGTGTTTTTCAGGTGTAGTTGAGGGTTGTTTTGCTAAAGCACCACATTTGCGCCAGGAAGTGTATACTTTCTGCGGGTATCAGACCCAAAGTTAATCCAGCTCCTGGAGGTTCTTGGCGATGTATCTTCGTTTTGCTTGGCTCGTTTTACTGCTGGCGCTGGCGGCCTGTGGCAACCGCGCAACCACCGATAACCTGGCTCCGGTGTTGGGCCTCGACAACCCCAATGCCATCCAGGGTCAGTACATTGTGGTCTACAAGGATGACGCCAACGTGCTGGCTTCTTTGCAGAGCCTGAAAGCAGGTTTGGGTAGAGGTGTTACCCTGCAGCGTGAACTCGAGGGCCTCGGACTTGCTCCCGATGCCAGGGTGCAGCAGGTCTACACCGCTGCTTTGCAGGGGCTTGCGGCCAGACTTTCCCCAGAGAACTTGGCGGCCTTGCGCCAGGATCCCAGGGTGGCCTACATTGAGGCCGACCAGATTATGTCTATTGATGCGACCCAGACGGGTGCGACCTGGGGCCTGGATCGCATTGACCAGCGGGCCCTGCCCCTGAGCGGCACCTTTACCTACAGCAACACCGGCAGCGGCGTACATGCCTACATCATCGACACCGGAATCCGCGTGAGCCACAGCGAGTTTGGGGGCCGCGCAGCGGTGGCTTTTGACGCAATTGGCGATGGCCAGAACGGCAACGACTGCAACGGCCACGGAACCCATGTGGCCGGGACGGTGGGGGGTTCGGTGTATGGCGTAGCCAAGAACGTGCGCCTGTACGCCGTGCGGGTCTTGGATTGCAGCGGCTCGGGTACCAACTCGGGCGTGATTGCCGGGGTGGACTGGGTACGGCAGAACGCCCAAAAGCCGGCGGTGGCCAACATGAGCCTGGGTGGAGGGGCCTCGAGCGCCCTCGATACCGCGGTCAATAACGCCATCAACGCCGGGATTACCTTTGCCCTGGCCGCAGGTAACAGCAACCGCGACGCCTGCCAGTTCTCGCCAGCCCGCGTCACTGCAGGCATTACCGTGGGGGCCACCACCTCCACCGACGCCAGGGCCTCCTATTCCAACTACGGTAGCTGCCTCGACCTCTTCGCCCCCGGCTCTTCCATCACCTCGGCCTGGATTAGCAGCGACACCTCGACCAACACCATCAGCGGAACCTCGATGGCCACCCCCCATGTGGCCGGGGTAGCGGCTTTGTACCTGCAAAGCAACCCCAGTGCCAGCCCCGCCACCGTGCGCAACGCCATTGTGGGCAACGCCACTTCGGGTGTGGTGAGCAACGCCGGGCGGCGTTCGCCCAACCTGCTGCTGTACAGCAATTACTGATTGTTGCTACCAATCCCTAGACCCGCGCCCGCCTTTCTTGGCGGGCGTTTTGGCTATGCTTGGGGCAGGGTCGTTTGGAAACTGCACTTTGTGTCCTACACAGCACAGTTGCCTCCAGGGTGGGAGGCTACGTCTGTGAAGGGTGCGATAAGGTTGGCTGAGCTTGTCGAAGCCAACGCCCCAACGGCAATACGGGCCTCCATCCCAGGGTGTTCCCTTCGACAGGCTCAGGGAAGACCCGCTATCGCTCAGGCTCTGCATTATGAGAACAAGCTGGCGAGATTTCATATCAGTGGGCACTGCCGGGGCGTCGCTCGAGCCCCTGCAAGACCTCCACCAGCATCTCCAGGCTGTTCAGGTTGTGTACCGGCAGAAAGTCGTCGATGTAGGGCAGGGCCGCCACCAGGCCGCGGGTGAGGGGCTGGTAGCCGGGGGTGCCCAAAAGCGGGTTGAGCCAGATCAGGCGGTGGCAGGACTTCTGCAGGCGCTCCATCTCGAAGGCCAGCAGCTCGGGGTCGCCCTGGTCCCAGCCGTCGGAGATGACCAGCACGATGGCCCCCCGGCCCAGCACCCGCTTGGCCCAGCTCTGGTTGAAGCTGTGCAGGCAGGCCCCGATGCGGGTGCCGCCCGACCAGTCCTTGACCTGCTGCCCCACCTCACTCAAAGCAGCGTCCACGCTGCGTTTTTTGAGGGTGCGGGTGATGCGGGTCAGGCGCGTGCCAAAGGTAAAGCTCTCGACCTGGCGCACCCCCTGGCGGGTTTGCTCGAGGGAAAAAGCGTGTAGAAAGTGCAGCAGCATCCGCGCGTAGCGCTCCATAGAGCCCGAAACGTCGGCCAGGGCCACGATGGGGCGGGGTTTGTGTTTGCGGGAACGCTGTTCGAGCACCACCAGCTCGCCCTGGTGTTTGAGGGCGCGACGAAAACTCTTGCGTAGATCGAGTTGCTCTTTGCCGCGGGCTTTCAGACGGCGGGTACGCCGCTCGGGGGGGTTCCATACGAAGCCATACAGCAGCCTGCGGGCGGCCTCGAGCTCGGCTTCACTCATCTGGTCGAAGCGCTTTTGCTTGAGCACCTCGGTCTCGGAGAAGGTAAGGGCGCGATCCACCACGGGCTGGGGTTGGTTGGAGCTTCGCTCCGAGGAGCGCGGCTCGCGCCCCACCTCGCCGGGCCGGGCCTTTTGCTCTTTTTTGGGAGGTAGCGGGGCCTGATTGAGCAGCTCTGCTGGAAAACGTTCCAGGCCAAGGTGTTGCCAGAACTTGCGAAACGCTTCGGCAAACTTAGCCCGGTCTTCCTGCCGGGTCAGGAGGGTGCTCTGGGCCGCATAGAAAAAAGCCTCCGGGTCAAAGATGGAAATCTCCCCTAAGGCCCTGGCAAAGGTAGCGGTCTGCCCCGGCGTAACCACCATGCCCTCACTTCGCAGGCTGCGCACGAAAGCCACCACATGGCCCAGTAACTGTGTGGTCGAAAGGGTCATATGGACATCTGGGCCCTCGCCAGCAGGTCGCGGGCCTGGTTTTTGGCTTTGACCACGTCGTCCTGGTACTTGAGCAGCACCCCCAGAGTTTCCTCGATGACCTCGGGGGAAAGCTCGGTCTGGCCCAGGGCTAAAAGCGAGGAGGCCCAGTCCAGGGTCTCGGCCACGCCGGGGGCTTTGTAGAGGTCCTGCTTACGCAGCTCCTGCACAAAGGCTACCGCCTGCTGGGCCAGTTTTTCCGGTACGCCCGGCACTTTTTCCTGCACGATGCGGTACTCCTTCTCGAAGCTGGGGTAGTCGATCCAGTAGTACATGCAGCGGTGCTTCAGGGCGTCGTGTATCTCGCGGGTGCGGTTGGAGGTAATCACCACCACCGGCGGCCTTTCGGCCTTGAGGGTGCCCACCTCGGGAACGGTAATCTGCCAGTCGGAAAGGAACTCGAGCAAAAACGCCTCGAACTCCTCATCGGCCCGGTCGAGTTCGTCAATCAAGAGTACCGGGGCCTTGCCGTTCTGGCTTTCCAGGGCCTGCAAAAGCGGGCGCTTGAGCAGGAACTCCTGGCTGAACACCTCGTGGCGCACTTTTTCCTGGTCGCGCTCGCCGCTGGCCTCCAGCAGCCGAATTTGCAGGAGCTGGCGGGCGTAGTCCCACTCGTACACCGCATTGCTAATGTCCAACCCTTCGTAGCATTGCAGGCGAATCAGACGGGTAGAGAGCATCTCTGCCAGCACCTTCACGATCTCGGTCTTGCCCACCCCTGGCTCGCCCTCCAGGAGCAAAGGGCGGCCCAGCTTCAGGGCCAGAAACACCGCTACCGAGAGTCCCTTATCGGCGATGTAGCGATGGGCCTCGAGGGCTTTTTGGGTCTCCTCGACGGATTTAGGCCTCATGTTCATATCATGGCACGAAGATAAGGGGCTG
>Ga0116210_1000442_pt1 | contig 41292 bp, 36 predicted proteins | sample TshhotsprinmetaG_FD_94483 | JGI IMG/M metagenome (GOLD analysis project Ga0116210, IMG submission 94483) | Hot spring microbial communities from South Africa to study Microbial Dark Matter (Phase II) - Tshipise hot spring metaG | ecosystem: Environmental > Aquatic > Thermal springs > Hot... | reverse complement strand
ATTCAGACCAGTTCTTGATACGGTATACTCTCTTCGGGCGTGAGGGTGTGGTTTTGTGTTTTGGCATAAACCAAACTTACACGATCACGCTCTCTTCGTCAACTATTCATGCACCAACGCCCACCAAATTTGTTACAGTCACCATCCTCTGACCTCCTTGACACCCCCCCAATTTTCCATAAAATGACAATATGCCCATCATCCGTCTCCCTGCAGCCATGCGTTACTACCTAGAAGGCCAGAGCGAGGTCGAATTACCCGCCTCCTCGGTGGCCGAACTGCTCTCCGCTCTGGCGGCGCGCTACCCCTCTCTGTCCTTCCACCTTCTCGATTCCGACGGCAACCTGCGCCGTCACTTCAATGTCTTTGTCAACGGTGTGCATATTCGCGAACTCAACGGCCTAACCACCCCCCTCCATCCCCAGGACAAAGTCATCCTAATGGCTTCTGCCTCTGGGGGGAAAGGAGAAGCCGGCTATGTCTGACATTCAACTCCATAGCGTGACCCTCAGCCACGAAGAAATCCTGCGCTACTCCCGTCACCTCCTCATCCCTGAGGTTGGCCTGGAGGGGCAACTGCGATTGAAAGCCTCCTCCGTGCTGGTCATCGGCACGGGTGGCCTCGGCTCGCCGGTCTCCCTCTACCTAGCGGCGGCCGGCGTAGGTCGCATCGGCATCGTGGACTACGACGTGGTCGACTCCACCAACCTCCAACGTCAAGTCGTCCACAGCACCAGCACCCTCGGAAAGCGCAAAGTAGAAAGCGCCTACGCCCGCCTGCTCGACCTCAACCCCCTGATCCAGGTGGATACCTACGACGAACCGTTCACCAGCCAAAACGCCATGCGCATCGCCCGTGACTACGACGTGATCGTAGACTGCACCGACAACTTCCCCACCCGCTATCTCAGCAACGACATCTGCGTCTTCCTGGGCAAGCCTAATGTATACGGTTCCATTTATCGCTTCGATGGTCATGCTAGCGTCTTCTTCGCCCAACAAGGCCCCTGCTACCGCTGCCTGTTCCCCGAGCCGCCCCCGCCTAACATGGTGCCCACCTGTGCCGAGGGTGGAGTGTTGGGCATTGTGCCAGCCACCATTGGCAGCATCCAAGCCACCGAGACTCTCAAACTGCTCCTCGGCCTGGGCAGCAGCCTGATCGGCAGACTCCTGCTCTACAACGCCCTCGACCTCTCCTTTGATTTTGTGGAACTCAAAAAGAACCCCAAATGCCGTGTTTGCGGCCCCGAGGCCGACATCACTGAACCGATCGACTACGAAGGATTCTGCGGCGTGCCGGCCCACGAACCCGCCGAGGGCGCAGCCGGCCCCGAGTGGGACATCACCCCCCTCGAACTTAAGGACCGCCTCGCGCAGGACCCGAACCTGATCTTGCTCGACGTGCGCGAACCCCACGAACTGCGGATCTCCGCCCTACCCGGCGTCCTCAACATCCCCCTCGGCCAACTCGCCGCTCGCCTCTCCGAACTGGACTCAGCGCGCGAGATGGTCGTCCTCTGCAAGTCGGGGATGCGCTCAGCGCACGCCCTAGAGCTGCTGCTGAGCGCCGGCTTCCGTCGCGTGAAACATCTCAAAGGCGGCATCAACGCCTGGGCGCGCCAGGTGGACAATCGCTTGCCGGTGTATTGACCCCCGTCTGCCGACCCCATCGTTCGGGCGAAACGAGAGCCAAGTCTTTCTCGCCGGCCAAGTGCCCCTCGCAGGCCAGAGCTGCTGAGCCGCATCGGGTCCGCTGTTCTTGAAGAACGATAGCCGGGCGCTACATCACGTTCCAAGTTGGGGAAAGAAATGGGAGAGGAACAGAACAGGAAGGGATGAGAAATCGGGGCGGGGGCGTTTTGGGCCGGCCGGCCCGCAATTCGTCTATCAGAATCGAGTGTCGTTGGGCGGGCGAGGGATCCTTCTCCTAGCGTCCTTTCTTTAGCCTGGTCGCACGCGCTGGGCCTGCAGGACGTTCTGAATGTTCTCAATCTGCGTCAGCACGCTGCTCAACTGCTCGGTATTCTTGACCTCGATGACCATTTGGATATACGCCAAACCGTTGACCACGCGCACATTGATGTCCATAATGTTGATCCCTTCGACGTTGAGCAGCAAGGAAATGTCCCTGATCAAGCCGGTGCGATCGTAGGCCACGATGCGAATCGGCACGTGAAAGAGATCGGCCTTGTTTTCCCATGAGATGCGGATCAACCGCTCTCGATCGGTGATGCGCAAGATGTTCGGGCAATCTTGACGATGAATCGACACCCCACGCCCACGGGTGATGTAGCCGATGATCTCGTCTCCGGACGCGGGGTGACAGCATTTGGCGATTGTGGTGAGCATTCCCTGCAAGCCGATCAGTTGAACCGGCTTCTCACTCTCGGGCTTGAGGGGCTTGGCACCCAGCAGGTCGGTCACGTCCACGCTTTCGGGCGTTTCGGAGAGGAAGCGAACGATGCGGGCGAGCGAGAGGTCGCCACAGCCGAGGGCGACATACATATCGTCGGGCTGCTTGTAACCCAGTTGGCGCGCCAGTTTTTCCAGATTGATCGCCTCAATCCCTAGCCGATGCAGCTCCCGTTCCAGGATAGCGCGGCCAGAGGCTAGATTCTTCTCGCGGGCTTCTTTCTTGAACCAAGCGCGGATCTTGCTGCGCGCACGCTCGGTGTGTACCAATTTCAAATGGGGATTCAACCAATCTCGGCTAGGCCCGCCTCGCTTGGTGGTCAGGATCTCCACCCGATCGCCGGTCTTCAGGACGGTGTTGAGCGGCACCAACTGGCCGTTCACCCGTGCCCCTCGGCAGCGATGGCCAATGTCGGTGTGGATGTGATAGGCAAAGTCAATCGGTGTGGCGCCCTTGGGTAGGTCAATGATGTCCCCTTTGGGGGTGAAGACGTACACCCGATCTTGGAAGACGTCCGATTGAACCGCTTGAACGTATTCCTGGGCGTCGGATACTTCCTGTTTCCATTCGAGCAGCATGGCTCGTAGGTGGCTGAGGTGCGTATCGAGCGAGGGGTCGATCTGTTTGCCTTCTTTGTATCGCCAGTGGGCAGCGATTCCCAATTCGGCTTGCTCGTGCATCTCGGGCGTGCGAATCTGCACTTCCACTGGTTTGCCGTCGTCCCAGATCACGGCGGTGTGGAGGGATCGGTATTTGTTGCTCTTGGGGTTAGCGATGTAATCGTCGAACTCGCCCGGAATGGGGCGCCAATGCATGTGGATCAGGCCTAATACGGTGTAGCAGGTGGATTCGTCGGGCACGATCAGCCGCACCCCGCGGATATCGCGCAAGAGCTCAAACGGCTTGTCTTTGCGCAGCATTTTGCGGTAGATGGAGTAGATGTGTTTGGGCCGGCCGGTCACTTCGGCCTGGATGTTGTGCTGTTGCAGCAGGATGCGCATCGACTCGATGATGGCCTGCATATTGGCTTCGCGTTCGGTCCGTCGTTCGGCCAGCAGCTTGGCGATCTCTTTGTATTTATCCGGTTGGGTGTATCGAAAGGCTAGGTCTTCTAATTCCCACTTGATCTGCCAGATGCCCAGGCGGTTCGCCAGGGGAGCAAAGATGTCTAGGGTTTGCTGAGCGATCTTCTTGCGCTTGGGTTCGGGCAGGTGATGCAGGGTGCGCATGTTGTGCAAGCGATCGGCCAATTTGATCAGGATCACCCGGATGTCTTCGCCCATCGCTAGGAAGGTCTTGCGCAGGTTTTCAAACACCAGGTCCTGCTTGCGTTCGTCCCTTTGGTCCTGGTCGTTGTTGTTGTCGTGGGCTTCGGCAGGGGAGTCGGCATACTGATCGTCTCGCGAGACGCGCGGCAGTTTGGTGAGTTTGGTCACGCCGTCGACAAGTTTGGCGACGGTCAGGCCGAAGTCGCGTTGTAGGTCTTCGAAGGTAAGGGCGGTATCTTCTAGGGTGTCGTGGAGCAGGGCGGCGGCTACCACCTCGGCCGGCGCGCCCATTTCGGCCAGAATGCGTGCCACGGCCGCGCAGTGGGTGACGTAGGGCTCCCCCGAAACGCGTTTTTGATTGCGATGAGCGCCTTCGGCCACGGTATAGGCGCGTTTGACCAGATCTCGATCGCTGATCGAGTAGTATTTGGGAAGGACCTTTAATAGGTCATCCAATTCCGGAGGGAGGGTGTCGGTCGTCATCAACATAACGCTCTTGTATTTTATACGAAAAACAGCGCTCCCCTCCTTTTGGTGCCCAAGTTGGGGAGGGGAGCAGGAGTCGAGCTTAGAGGGTCTTTAGAAGAGCTTGGCGGCTATTCCGCAGGCGGTCAGCGATGATCTCGGTGACGCGCAGCATTACCTTGAACCCGGCTTCTGGATGGTTAGCCAGAATCTCCAACAGCGGCTGGGCTGGGATGGCGATCAGGTGGGTGTCCTCTTCGCAATAGGCGGAGGCGGTGTAGTGATGGGGAGGGACCAGCCCCGACCAACCCAGGGTTTGATAGGGTTGGGCGACGATGCTGACAGTGACAAAGGCCGGCTTGGAAGTAAGTTGAACGCGCAAGGCAATGCTGCCGTTCACCAGCAGATGGACGTGCTCGGCTTTTTCCCCTTCGCGAAATACAAAATGACCCTTTTGAACGAACACGTCTTGGGCAATTTCAGCGATCAGTTCGAGCACCTCGGCTGGCACATCCCGAAACAACTCGAATTGAGCCAGAGTATCCTTGGTGATCATGTGACCTCCGTAGAGTAAAATTGTCTAATTGTAGTATGGAGGTCAAAAAGTGTCCACGGTCAACAACGTGACTCGCTTGCTCAAGGCGCGGGGCATTCCCTTCACAGTCTACGAGACGCCGGCTGAAAAGCTGGGCGCGATCGAAGTCGCTCGCTTTTTGAACGTGGAGCCCAAACGGGTGTTCAAGACCATCGTTGTCACCCGTGAAAGGAAAAAATCCCTGCTGGTGGTGGTGCCTGGGGACTCGGAAGTAGACCTAAAGGCCCTGGCGAGTTTCTTGGGGGAGAAAAAAGTGCACCTGCCGAGCGAGCGCGAGGCCGAGCGATTAACCGGCCTCCAAGCTGGCGGGATCTCGCCCTTGGCGCTGATTCACAAGGGGTTCGAGGTGATCATCGATTTGTCGGCTCAGGACCTGGGCGAGATTCACATCTCCGGCGGCCAGCGTGGGGTGAACGTCAAACTGCCGGCCCAGGCCCTGGCCGACTTGGTGAAGGCGCGCTTTGCCAGCGTTAGCCGGCCGAGGCCGGCCGAATGACCGGCCAAGAGCGCTCGCTTAGGCGTCAAATTCGGCCACTTTTTTGCCGTTCACCCACACGGTGTAGTGCCCTGGTGCAAACGAACCCAGCGGGATGGTTTGCGAAAAAGGGCTGAGGACCTGGATGCAAATCTTCTCCGGCGATACCACCGAATACACCCCTACCATAATCCGATTCTGCGCATCTGGCGGATCGATCTTGACCCGTAACTCATGACATGGGGTGGGCAGATTGCCGACGATCACCAGGTTGAATTGGAGCGGATAGCTCTCTAGGGTGAGTAAATCCACCTTCTCGATATACACGTTGTCGCGTTGCATCATGGCATCCTCGGGGCGAGGGCGAATGGGCTCAGGCGGGGTTGGGGGAGGCGCTACGGTTGCCTGGCCGACGATCGGGTCGGGCAGAGACGTTGGGATGTCCATCGGCGCATTGCTGGTCGGTGTAGGCGCCGTGGCATCGCTGACGATCAGGTCAGAATAAGCCGATTGGGGAGGAGAGCTCGGGGTTGTGGCCGGCTGACACGCCGTTACCAGCAGGATCACGATCCCCAAACCGAAGAACCATCGCTTCCTCATATTCTGTTACCTCCGTGGTAGATATTCTAAGATCTAGACTCCCGAACCTTCACCGATGTTCCCCAACAACCCGCCGCACACCGAACACCACAACCTAAAAACTGGAAAGTCGCCCCCGTGGTCTTGTTCAATAAGTCTCTTTAGATGGTGCGAACTGTCTCTAGAATAGCCACAAGCAGGTCATTTGACCCTTGAGTCGGCAGCTGATTCCATCGCTGCTTCCCTGACATGCCTGCTCTACCGGGCTCTCCTTGCGCGTCAATACTTATTGAACAAGGCTCATCCCCGTTGACACGTTGACATTCTGCTGGACTTCGAGTATACTCTAATTGTCAGACAACTAGGCAAATCCTATGAGCACCCTACTAGTCAAACACGCCTATCTAGTAACTATGGATGACCACCGGCGGGAGTTTCCCGATGGTGGTCTTTTTGTTCGTGATGGCTTCATCGAGGCCGTTGGATCCACCTCAGACCTGCCTACCACAGCCGACGAAGTGCTCGACCTGAGCGGATACGTGCTGTTGCCCGGCCTGGTCAACACCCATCACCATTTCTACCAGACCCTCACCCGGGTTGTGCCGGCCGCTCAGGATGCCAACCTGTTCCACTGGCTGAAGACTCTCTACCCGATCTGGGCTCGCCTTACCCCGCAGGACATTTTCATCTCCACCCAGACGGCGCTGGCAGAACTGGCCCTCTCGGGTTGCACCACCGCTTCGGATCATCTCTACCTCTACCCGAACGGTTCTCGCTTGGACGATGAGATTGCTGCCGCGGCCGAGGTGGGGCTGCGTCTCCATGCCTCGCGCGGGTCCATGTCGCTGGGCGAATCCCAGGGCGGCCTGCCTCCCGATTCGGTGGTCGATCGGGAAGACGTGATCTTGCGCGACTCGCAGCGGCTGATCGAGCAGTATCACGATCCCAACCCCGGATCGAAAGTGCAGATCGTCCTAGCGCCTTGCTCGCCCTTCAGTGTCACCACTGAGCTAATGCGTGAATCGGCTCGGCTGGCGCGCCAATATGGCGTTCATCTTCACACCCATCTGGCCGAGACCGAAGACGAGGAGCACTTCTGCCTGCAGCGTTTCGGTCATCGGCCGGTTGCCTACATGCGAGAAGTGGAATGGGTGGGAGAGGACGTCTGGTTTGCCCACGCCGTGTGGGTCAATCAGCAGGAGATCGAGGTCTTTGCCCGCTATGGCTGCGGTGTGGCGCACTGTCCCACTTCCAACATGCGCTTGGCGTCGGGGATTGCACCGATCAAAGAGTATCGGGCAGCCGGCGTGAAGGTCGGTCTGGGGGTGGATGGCTCGGCCTCCAACGACGGCTCTCATCTGTTGGCCGAGGTGCGTCAGGCCATGCTGCTGGCCCGCGTCCGCGAAGGGATCACTGGGTTCTCCCTGTCGAACGATCCCTCGCGCCGGCTGATGACCGCCCGCGAGGCGCTCTCTCTCGCCACGTGCGGCGGGGCGGCCGTATTGGGACGCACCGACATCGGCTCGCTAGAAGTGGGCAAATGTGCTGATTTCTTTGCGGTCAACCTGAACCGTTTAGAATTTGCTGGCGCCCAGCACGATCCGGTGGCAGCCGTGGTGTTCTGCCAGCCGGTGCGTGTGGACTACACCGTGGTCGGCGGCCAATTTATTGTGAAAGAAGGTGATCTAGTGACAGTGGATGAACGGCGCATCGTCGAAAACCACTTGCGCGCCTCGCGTCGTTTGCTTGCTGCCTGACCGAGGAGCGATTTGGATGCTTGCTAATCTATTGATTCAAACTCTTGTCGGGGCCAATAGCGAGCTGGATCGCCTTGGTCGTAGGCCTGGTAGGGGTCTGGAGGAGATGCGGCCTTGGCTCTCGGTCCTAAGCGGGGCGTGGCTCCTTCCGGCGATGTTGTCCGTCAGTGGGACATGGCGCGTTCCTTATCTAGGATTGGTAGCTCTCTTGCCCTGGGGCGCAGCCTATACGATCCGTCGTGATAGGGCATCTCTCTTCTGGCTCTTGCTGGCGTCGTTGGCCTTGTTGAGCCTGTTTATGGGAAGTTTCGTCATGCTGAGATAGCGTAGAGGATGTTGGTCGGTAAGATCGCTTGAAAAGGAGGAAGAATGTCTACTTCTGTTTCGCTTCTTCGTTCATTGGTTGATGTGGCGATGGGGCGCGCTCGTGCTGATCTCGTGATTCGTAATGGCCGTTGGGTATCGGTTCAATCGGGCGAGATCATCGAGAATACCGATGTTGCGGTTGTCAACGGGCGCATTGCCTATGTTGGGCCGGATGCCGGCCATACCATGGGCAAGGACACGGTTGTGATCGATGCTCATAACCGTTATCTGGTCCCCGGCCTGCTCGACGGCCATATGCACGTCGAATCGGGCATGGTCACCGTCACCGAGTTTGTGCGTGCCGTGGCCCCGCGTGGGACGACGGGCATGTTTGTGGACCCACACGAGATCGCCAATGTCTTTGGGCTGAAGGGCGTCAAGTTAATGGTGGACGAAGCCGCCCAGCAGCCAATCCACGTGTGGGTGCAGATGCCCTCTTGTGTTCCTTCTGCGCCAGGCTTAGAGACGCCGGGGGCTTCGATCGGGCCGGATGAAGTGGCCGAAGCCATGCAGTGGCCGGGCATTGTCGGTTTGGGCGAGATGATGAATTTTCCAGGGGTGTTCAACGGCGATGAGAAGATGCTGGCCGAGATGGCCATTACCCGCTCGTTTGGCAAAACGGTGGGGGGGCATTATGCGTCTCTCGATCTTGGCTTGCCCTTCCATGGCTATGTGGCCGGCGGTGCCGAGGACGATCACGAAGGAACGCGCTTAGAAGATGCCATTGCTCGGGTGCGTCAGGGGATGAAAGCGATGTTGCGCTATGGTTCGGCCTGGCACGATGTGGCGGCTCAGGTGAAAGCCATCACCCAGTACAAGCTCGATCCGCGTCACTTTATCTTGTGCACCGATGACTCCCACGCTCATACCATCTCTCACGAAGGCCACATGGATCGTGTGTTGCGGCATGCCATCGCCGAAGGCCTGGATCCAATGACAGCCATCCAGATGTGCACTATCAACACCGCTGAGCACTTCGGTGTGGCGCGCGAGGTGGGGATGATTGCGCCGGGTCGCTGGGCAGACATTGTGATTGTAGAGGACCTGCGCCACTTCCAGGCCGATGTGGTGATTGCAAAAGGCAAGGTGATTGCCAAGCAAGGTCAATGGCGGGTGGATTTGCCGGTCTTTGCCTATCCGGAATGGGCAACCCAATCGGTGCATCTCAAGCGCCCCCTACGGGCCGAGGATTTCGTCCTGCGGGTAGATCGACCGGATGGCATGGTGCGAACCAACGTAATCGGTGTGATCGAAAATCAAGCGCCCACCCGTCACTTGATGTTCGACGTGCCGGTCGTGAATGGCGAGATCCGCGCCGATTCGGAGCGTGATCTGGCCAAAGTGGCTTTGGTGGAGCGCCATCGAGCGACCGGTCGCGTTATCCTGGGATTGGTGCATGGGTTTGGGTTTAATCGCCGGTGCGCTATTGCTTCGACCGTGGCCCACGATAGCCATCACATGATCGTGGTTGGGACCGATGACCACTCGATGGCCGTTGCCGCCAATAACCTGGCTGAGTGTGGCGGCGGGCAGGTGGTGGTGCTGGATGGACAGGTCCACTCGCGAGTGGAGTTGCGCATTGCCGGCCTGATGTCTACCGAGCGGGCTGAGGTGGTGGCTGAGAAGGCGGCAGCCGTGCTCGAAGGCTTCCGCGCCTGCGGATGCACCTTGAATAACCCCAACATGCAGCTCAGCTTGCTCGCTTTGGTGGTGATTCCCGAATTGCGCATTTCTGACCTGGGATTGGTGGATGTCAACCGCTTTCAGTTTGTTCCATTGATCGAACAAAGCTAAGAAGGATCGTTCTGCCTATGGCTCATTATCCCTTTCAGCGACTAACTGCTGAACTTTCTAATCTGATCGCTCGCACCCCCGATGGCGAACGCCTGCCCTCCGAGCCGGAGTTAGCCAAGCAGTTGGGGGTTAGCCGCGCCACGTTGCGCGAGGCCATGCGTTCGTTTGAAGCTCAGGGGCTGATCCGCCGTCGCCAGGGGTCGGGGACGTATGTGGTACACAACATCCCAGTCATGGAGAGCGGTTTAGAGGTGCTAGAGAGCCTAGAGACCATGGCCCGTCGGATGAACCTCCCTATTTCGGTGGGGCGTTTGCGGATTGAGAGGCTGTTTGCCGACCAAGAACATGCCAAAATTCTGGATGTCTCCCTAGCGACGATGCTGACCCGCATTCGCCGAACGATGATAGCTGATGATCAAGCGGTGGCCTATCTGGTGGATACCTTGCCAGAGCACATCTTGAAGCCGGAGGATTTGCCGGAGTCGTTCAGCGGTTCGGTGTTGGACTTGCTGCTCCAGAGCTCCGATCCGCCGGTGAGCGCGCGGGCGGTGGTGAGCGCAATTGCTGCGCCGCCGGATGTGGCCAAGGCCTTGCAGATTCAGCGCGGCGATGTGCTCTTGCACTTTAGCTCTCAGATCTTCAACGCCAAGGGAACGGTCTTGAGCTATTCATTGACCTATTTTATCCCTGGCTATTTCAATTTCCACATCGTGCGGCGGGTTCCGATGCCCGAAGCACGCCTACGGTAATTCTGCTCGTTTCGTTGAGAGCCTATGGACCTTCAGGAACAGGTTGACAAGATCAAAGGTAAGGTTGAACAGCATGGTGAACGCATCGTTCAATTTTTGCGCGAGATCGTCGCTATCCCAAGCATGAACGGCCAGATCGGCGAGGTCGGTGAGCATATTCAAAGCGAGATGAGAAGGTTGGGCTACGATGAAGTGCGCTTCGATAAGATGGGAAACGCGATCGGGCGCATTGGCGACGGGCCCAAGGTGATCGTGTTCGACTCGCACATTGATACAGTGGGGATTGGCCATCTGAGCGATTGGGAATGGGACCCGTTTGTTGGGAAGATTGAAAACGGCCGTCTGTATGCCCGTGGGGCCTGTGATGAGAAGGGATCTACGCCAGGCATGGTCTATGGCCTGGCCATCGCTCGCGATCTAGGGTTGCTCGAAGGGTACACGGTCTATTATTTCGGGAACATGGAGGAGTGGTGCGATGGGCTGGCGCCGAATGCCTTTGTGGAAGTAGATCCCGGACTTCGGCCAGATTTCGTTGTGATCGGTGAGCCGACCAAGATGCGCGTTTATCGCGGCCATAAGGGGCGAATTGAGCTCAAGATCACGGCGTATGGACGTTCGGCTCACGCGGCGTCGCACTATTTGGGGGACAATGCGGTGTATAAGATGATGGCGATCATCACCCAGATTCGGGAGTTGGATCGGCGGATGCGCTTTGGGATGGGCGCCCACCCCATTCAAGGCCATCCTTCGATCGCAGTGACCGACGTCTCGGCGCGCACGGCTTCGATTAATGCCGTGCCAGATCAATTCACGATCTACGTGGACCGGCGGATCACCTCCAACGAGACTCGGGAGGAGGTGATCGCCCAGATCAAAGGGCTGATCCCCGATTATTTGCAGGATGAGATCTACGTCGAGGAGTTGTTCTACGATTCGCCGTCGTACACCGGCTTTGTCTTCCCGGTCTCGAAGTATTATCCGGCTTGGGTGCTGGAGGATAGTCACCCTCTGGTGCAAGCCGGCCAAGCCACGGTGGAAGCCTTGTGGGGGGAGCAGCGTCCATTGGGGACGTGGGATTTTTCGACCAATGGAACTTACTGGGCCGGCAAGGCCGGCATTCCTTCCATCGGCTTCGGCCCAGGCGATGAGAAGACAGCTCATACGATGGAGGAAAACGTTCCTCTGGACGAGGTCGTGGCGGCAACCGAGTTCTATGCTTTGCTTCCCGCCATGCTTCGCAAACAACTTGGTTCCTAGCCCTAGGTGCACAATCTGGTTGTGCATGTCAATCTCTTATGCAAAAGGAGTTTCTCATGCGTAGTTTTGCCGGTCGTGACATTCTGTCTCTCAAGGATTTCGAGCGCAGCGAGTTCTTCCATGTGTTCGAGGTGGCGGCTCAGATGGAGCCGATCGCGCGCTCGCGCAGAAATGTAGACCTGCTCAAGGAAAAGACTCTGGTGACAGCATTCTATCAACCGTCCACCCGCACCCGCTTGGCTCACGAGGCGGCCATGCATCGCCTGGGGGGGCATGTGGTGGGCTTTGCCGATGTGAAGACCACGCGGGCCGGCGATTTCTATCAGGAGTCGATCAAGGATACGGTCAAGATGCTGGAGTTCTACGGCGATGTGATCGTCATGCGTCATTATCAGCAGGGTGCACCCCATGAAGCTGCCAAATGGGCCAGCATCCCGGTCATCAACGGCGGCGATGGGTGGGGCGAGCATCCCACTCAGATCCTGACCGATTTGTACACCGTATACCGTGAGAAAGGGCGCATTGATGGCCTGAAGTGGTTGGCGGTAGGCGATATGCGCATGCGCACCATGCACTCCTTGGCCTACGCCCTCACTCAATTTGACTGCCCGATCACCTTCGTCTCGCCGCCGGAGATGAGCTTGACCGAGGAGTTCAAGGCCGAGCTGCGTCAATATAGCCTGAACTTCCGCGCGGCCGAGCATGTGGAACAAGCGATTGCTGATGCCGATGTGATCCTGGTCGAACCGGTGGTTCAGCCGGATTACACCAAGGCGCGCGACGAACGCACCGGTGAGGTGGGACTAACGCCGCCTAACTATAAGATCACCCGCGAACTGTTGGAAACCAAGGCCAAATCCGATGCCATCCTGCTTCACTCGTTGCCGCGCATGGACGAGATTCCCACCGACGTTGACATCACCCGCTGGTCGCGTTACTGGCAGGAAGCGTTCAACGGCGTGGTCATGCGCATGGCTTTGTTGGCGTTGGTCCTGGGTGCGATGGAATAGGGCCAGCTTTTCGTGTAGCCAAATTTTGGGCGGCCGGGCTTGTCCCGGTCGCCCAATCCTCGATTGGGAAAAGACGGCAGAATCGTTTGGCTATCCGGGTTTCAACTGTATGTAACGCATAAAGGATAACTTATCAACTATTACGGAGGAATCTATGCAAACCAATCTACGCGGTCGCGATTTGATCGGCGATTTGGATTTTTCCAAGGAGGAAATCGAAACGGTATTGGATGTGGCGTTTGACCTGAAGCGTAAGCGTGCTCTGGGCGAGCCGCATCCCTATTTGCGCGATAAAGTGCTGGCGATGCTCTTCTTTTACTCCAGCACGCGCACCCGCGGCTCGTTTGAGGCCGGCATGGCCCAACTCGGCGGCCACGCAGCGTTTATCGAGAGCAAGACTACGCAAATCGCCCACGGCGATACCCCGGTGGAGATCGGCCAGATCTTTGGACGCTATTTCGATGGGATCGCTATCCGCCATGTGGACTGGAAGGTCGGCAACCAGTACATTCGTGAGGTGGCTCAACACTCGCGGGCGCCTGTGCTGAACATGCAGTGCGACATTTATCATCCCTTCCAGTGCCTGGCCGACTTGATGACGATCATCGAGAAGAAGGGTCGCGATCTGCGCCGCAAGCGCGTGGTGGTCTCGTGGGCTTACGCTGCGTCGTACCAGAAGCCGATTTCGGTGCCGCAGTCGTTGATCTTGCAGCTGCCGCGCTTCGGTATGGATGTGGTGTTGGCCCACCCGCCGGAGTTCAAACTGATGCCAGAGATTTTGGATGCGGCTCATGAGCAGGCGCGCAAATATCATGCCGGCTTTGAGATCATCAGCGATCCGGATGGGATGGAAAAGGCCTTCAAGGACGCGGATGTGATCTATGCTAAGTCCTGGGGCGCGCTGCTGACCACTGAAGATGCTAATGAAGGCGCTCGCATCATCGAGCAGTATAAGCACTGGATCACTGATAGCCGCAAGATGAAGCTGGCCAAAGACGATGCCGTCTACATGCACCCCTTGCCAGCCGATCGTGACATCGAGGTCACCAGCGAGGTGATGGATGGTCCGAACTCAGTGGTTTTCGATCAGGCGGAGAATCGCTTGCACGTCCAAAAGGCGGTGATGGCCCTTACGATGAGCTAGAATGTCAGGAGAAGCTATGAGCAAGAAACGAGCGGTTGTTGCTATCGGTGGGAACTCTTTGATCAAGGACGAGAAGAACGTCACCGTAGAGAGCCAGGTAGAGGCCCTGCGCGAAACGGCTCATCATCTGGCTGATATGGTCGAGGCCGGCTGGGAGCTGGCCATTGGTCACGGGAACGGCCCTCAGGTGGGGTTTATCCTGCGGCGTTCGGAGATCGCCGCCAAAGTGGAAGGCATGCATGAGGTGCCGCTGGACGTGTGCGGCGCCGATACCCAGGGTGCGATCGGCTATGAGCTGCAACAGGCGCTGCGCAATGAGTTTCTCAAGCGCGGCATCAAGAAGCCGGCCTGCACCATCGTGACTCAAGTGCGCGTCGATCGGGATGATTCGGCCTTCAAGAACCCCACCAAGCCCATCGGTTCGTTTATGGACGAGGCGGAGGCCAAACGCCGCCAGCAAGAGATGGGCTGGAACGTGGTGGAAGACGCCGGCCGTGGCTGGCGGCGGGTAGTTGCCTCGCCATTGCCCCAAGAGATCATCGAGCTCGAGGCAGTAAAGCTCCTGCTCGAGGCCGGCCATGTGGTCATCACTGTAGGGGGCGGCGGCATTCCAGTGGTGGATCGCGGCGATGGAGAACTGGTAGGCGTCGCAGCCGTGATCGACAAAGACTACGCTTCCTCGCTCTTGGCGCGAAACATCCAGGCCGATCTGTTTTTGATCTCAACGGCTGTAGAGAAGGTCGCGTTGAACTTTGGCAAGCCCAATCAACAATGGATCGACCGGATGACGCTGGAAGAGGCGAAGCGCTATCTGGCCGAGGGCGTGCACTTTGCCAAAGGCTCGATGGCTCCCAAGATTCAAGCCTGCATTTGGTTCTTGGAGGCCAATCCCAACGGCCATGCGATCATCACCAACCCTGAAAACATCGGGCGCGCCTTACGCGGCGAAACCGGCACGCACATTGTGCCGGCCTGACGAGCGAAACCAAAAACGGCGGGCGAATAGCTCCTGAATTGTGGCGCTCTGGGCGTTCTTGCCCGGTGGCGACGGGCCTTCGCCCGCCGTCCTTCTTTTGGAGGACCGACCATGGTAGTCGTGCTCATCCTTCATTCGATCCTGCGGTGGGTTGTGATTGCGGTAGCCCTGGTCGCCCTAGGGGCATTATGGCTCAGGTGGCGACGCGGTTTGCCTTATGACCCTGGCGCACGTCGCTGGTCGGCAGCGTTTGCTGGGCTGATGGATCTGCAGGTGTTGGTGGGGGTGGTGTTTTTCGTCTGGAACGGTGCGCTGATCCCCAACGGATTCGCCCTGCGCCACCGCTGGGAACATCTAGCGGTGATGCTGGTAGCAGTGGTGCTGGCCCACTTGCCGGCCCTGTGGAAGAAGCGCCCCGATGCCATCCGCTATCGAAACGGCCTGATCGCCATTGGCCTCTCGTTGTTGCTGATCGTGCTCGGCATTTCGGCGTTGCCTGGCGATCGCTGGTGGACCATCACTGGCTTGGCGTTTGTCGCCCCTCTCTTGGCATCCATACGCTATAGCAGGGAAGGGAGAAGGTTGCAGGGGTAGAGAGGGAGCGAGGGGGGCCCCCCACTTCTGAGGAATGTTATGAAATTGTCGTTGCACAGTCGAGTGAAAAGGGCGTTGGTTGGTTTGTGGGAGGCTGGGATACCGGAACGATACGTCCCGTTGCTTCTCTTGGGGGTTGCCGTTTTGACCTATGGCTTATGGCTTGGCCGGGTGGGATTTTATTGGGACGATCTGCCGATATCGTGGATCCGTTATGAGTTAGGGCCGGAAGCGTCGCGCTTGTATTTTTCGACCAATCGGCCGGTATGGGGGGAGTTGTATCAGATCACAACGCGCTTGTTTCCTCACGTTCCTATTTATTGGCAAGTGTTTGCGTTGTTTTGGCGCTGGCTGGGGGTAGTTGCGGTATGGGGTTGGCTACGTTTGCTCTGGCCGGGGCATCGCTCGCTAGCCTTATTGGCTGCGCTGTTGTTCTTGCTGTATCCGGGTCAGAATTATCAGTGGGTAGCGTTCCTGTTTAGCCACATTTTCATCGTCTTGTTCTGTTTTGTGGGATCGTATTGGTTGATGTTCTGGTCGTTTCGGGCGTCACGAGGGGCGCCTTTTCTGACAGTGGCGGCGTTGATCCTGACTGGGTTGCATCTGTGGATGATGGAGTATTTTTTTTCGTTGGAGTTGGCGCGCCCGTTCTTCATCTTCGCCTTTCTCGTCCATCATCTTCCAGAGAAGACGTTGTTCGCCTGGCCGCGGTTGCTCCGGGAAACCATCCAACGTTGGCTGCCATATTTAGCCGTCTTTTTAGCCAACGTGTTGTATCGCCTGTTCGTGTTCAGCAACACGATCTATCAGAATGTGCTGGTTGATGATCTGCGCGCCAACCCCACAGGGACGATCGGTTGGATGCTTGGAAAGGCGTTGACCGATGTGTGGACGGTGACGGTTCGGGCGTGGCTGCACGTGTTTCGTTTTCCTGTGCCAGATGTGGATGGACTGCGCGCCACCGTGCTCTTCTGGGGAGTGGTGTTGGCGGTTGGGCTGTTGGTGGCTATTGCGCTGGGCCGGCCCGAAGCGCCTGATCGGCGTTTGGCTCTTTGGGCGATCGGTTTGGGGATGGTCGCAGCCGTGGCCGGCAGTGGGCCGTATTTGTTGGCGAGATTGGAGGTAACGCTCGGATTTCCAGCCAATCGGTTTACCTTGTCGTTTATGCTGGGTGTAAGTCTGTTGGTGGCTGGCGTGCTCCATTTGCTGCCCAGCCATGTGCGACTGGGAGTGGTAGTCGTGCTGTTGGCGTTGGCGGCCGGCCGGCAGGTGCTGTGGGGCAGCGATTATGTGCGGGAATGGAACACCTTTCGTACCTTGTTCTGGCAGATGACCTGGCGCGCGCCAGGGCTAACGCCATATACCACGGTGCTCCTCAATGATCGGGCCTTGCTCTCGACCTCGGTGAGCGGCAGCTTGCCGCCAGTAGATGCGCGAGTGTTCGATTTCTATGCGGATAATTCGCTCAGCGCTGCCCTGAATTGGGTCTATGACCCCGAAGCGCAACGCGATCGTATTCGCTATGTGTTGTTGTATCCCAAATCCCGCTTAGGAGGATCGTTGCCGGCCTTGGAGAGAGGCCTTCCCCTGTGGTTTGACTATATCGCCGGCACTTTTCATGGGAATACCTCGCAAGTGGCGGCGTTTTACTACGCGCCGCCGGGTTGCCTGCGGGTGTTGGATCCGGATATTGATGCGGTGAATCGCTTCATTCCAGAAGAAACGCTTATGCGCCAGGCGACGGCGCTTTCCTCGTCAGAATGGATCCTCCCTACGGGGTCGGCGCGCCCGCCCGAGGTCTTTGGTCCGGAACCGAGGCGGGGATGGTGTTACTATTTCGAGCAGGCCGATCTCGCCCGCCAGCAAGGCGATTGGGAGCAGGTGGTCCGTCTGGCCGAGATCGCCTTTGCGCTCGATGATTATCCCAACGACCCGACCGAGCGCTTTGTGTTCATCGAGGGATATGCTCATGTTGGCAATTGGGAGCGAGCGAAGCAATTATCCGTGGAAGCGTGGCGGGTGTCGAAAGAGTATATGGCGCCCATGCTATGTCGTCTGTGGGAGCGTATCGCTGCGCAAACTGAGCCGAACGCCGCTCAGCGGGAAGCGGTGATGGCTATGCAAGCGCAATTTGCCTGCCAAGAATGACGTTCGAAATGTCTGACAATATGACGAACGTTCTTGTTCTTTTTTGAAATTCCAGCTAAAATTATCTCGACCCATCCATTCTTCGGTGAATTGGACTAAGAAAGGAGGTGCGCGCTCGATAATGTACCTGGAGTCAAGCTGTAACCGTCTGTCTCCCGTTTCCATCTTCTGACCATAAATCAACAGGAGGAGTCTCCCATGCGTACACTTTTCCGAATCACCTTGCTGGCAGCGATCGCTGCCTTGGTTTTGGCCGCCTGTGCGCCGGCAGCAACCCCGCCTGCTGCACCCGAACAGCCATCTGGACAGCAACCAGCTCAGCCGGCCCAACCAGCTCAGCCGGCCGCAGCCACGATCAAGGCCTGCTTCGTCTATGTCGGTCCGATCGGCGATATCGGTTGGACCCACGCCCATGATGTCGGTCGCCGCTATGTAGACGATAAGTACGATTGGCTGGAAACCGCTTACGCCGAATCCGTCCCCGAGGCAGATTCAGAGCGCTTTATTGACCGCTTTGTAGTGGAAGAGAAATGCAAAGTGGTGTTCACCACCTCCTTCGGCTTCATGGATCCCACCTTGGCCGCCGCTCAGAAATATCCGGATAACATCTTCTTCCATGTATCCGGGTATAAGCGCGCTCCCAACATGGGCACGCTGATGGCCGATTTCTATCAGATTTACTACCTGAACGGCTTGATGGCCGGCGCGCTCACCAAGAGCGGCAAGGTGGGCTATGTGGCCGCTCATCCCATTCCCGAGGTGATCCGCCACATCAACGCCTTCGCTCGCGGCGTGCGCGAAGTCAACCCTGAGGCCACGGTCGAGGTCACTTGGATCTTTGCCTGGTATGATCCTGCCAAAGCCCGTGAAGCTGCCGAGGCCTTGATCGCGAAAGGGGTGGATGTGCTCGCCTTCACCGAGGACACGGCTACCGTAGTCCAGGTAGCGGAGGAATACACCAACCGGGGTCAACCTGTTTACTCCTTCGGTCACTACAGCCCGATGGCTCAGTTCGGCCCGAACTCGATGATCAGCGGTCAGTTGGTGAACTGGGGCATTATTTATGAAGACATCCTGACCAAGATCTACCTGGGCATCTACAACAGCAAGAACCTTGAGAATGTGGATTACTGGGGTCTGTTGAGCGGTGGCATGAACTTGGGCGCGCCGAGCTCGGTGGAGCTGGGCGGCGACTTCGGTGTGCCGATCAACCCGATCTTCGAGGATGAACTGAAAGCTGTCACGGTCAACGACCCGCTATTGGGCCAGATCAGCGTCTATGACCTGGTCTTCAAGCGCATCGAGCAGATGAAAGATCCGGCGGTGCTGTTTGAGCCCTTCGCTGGCCCGATCAACGATCAAGCCGGCGCTCAAAAGGTCAAGCCCGGTCAGCGCCTCTCTTACTTCGAACTGACCACCATTGATTGGTTCGTGGAAGGCGTGATCGGCGAAGCCAAGCCCTAATCGTTGATCGCTCGACATGCAGGGTGGGAGGAGACGTGGTTTGACCTCCCACCCAATTTATATCTGCTGTGTTTAGCGGGATGATCACCTGCGGGAAGAGGTTGAAAGATGAATTATCGCCTTGCGCATAATCGTTCACAGGGAGACCGCACATGATGCCTGAGGATGGCGTTGTGGTCCGCATGAAGGGCATTGTCAAGCGTTTTCCAGGGGTGGTAGCAAACGCTGGAGTGGATTTGGAAGTGCGTCGGGGGGAAGTGCATGCCTTGCTCGGTGAGAACGGCGCTGGCAAGACCACGTTGATGAACATTCTGTATGGCATTTATCATCCTGACGAGGGGGAGATCTGGGTTAACGGAAAGCGGGTGACGATCCGCTCGCCGCAAGACGCCATTCGTTTGGGCATCGGCATGATCCATCAGCAGTTCCGTCTGGTGCAGACGCACACGGTTGTGGAGAATATCATTTTGGGCTTGAAGGAGGCGTTCTTCTTTCCCGATCGGCCGGCCCGCCGGCGCATCTTGGAGCTGAGCGAGCACTACGGGATGAAAATAGACCCTGAGGCGCGCATCTGGCAACTCTCGGCCGGCGAACAACAGCGGGTCGAGATCCTCAAAGTGCTTTATCGCGGCGCCAATATCCTGATCTTGGACGAGCCGACCTCGATGCTGACCCCCGCCGAGACGCACGATCTCCTGCGCACCTTGCGGCGTATGGCCAAGCAAGGGCAGACGGTGATCTTCATCACCCACAAATTGGAAGAAGTGATCGAGGTTAGCGATCGGGTAACAGTGATGCGCCAGGGCAAGGTGGCAGCCACGTTGAACACCTCAGAAACCAACCCGCGTCAGTTGGCCCAATTGATGGTGGGGCGCGATGTGCTGTTCCGCTTAGAAAAGAAGCCGATCCAGCCAGGGGAGGTGGTCCTGGACGTGTCGGGCCTGAACGTGTTGAACGACAAAGGACTGCCGGCGGTGTGCGATCTCGCGCTTCAGGTGCGGGCTGGGCAGATCCTGGGGGTAGCCGGCGTTTCGGGCAACGGGCAACGCGAGTTGGTCGAAGCGATTGCCGGTTTGCGTCCGGTCGTCGGAGGGCGAATCGCGGTGAACGGTCGGGATGTGACTCGCCTCCTGCCGCGTGCTCGCATCGAAAGCGGGATCGGGTTTGTTCCGGGCGAACGCTGGATGGCGCTGGTGCCTTCCATGAGCGTGGCTGAGAATTTGATCTTGAAGAACTATGTACGATCTCCCATCGGGCGCGGCATTTGGCTGGATCGACGAGCCATTGCCGTCTATGCCGATGCGTTGATTAACCAATTTGCAATTCTCACTCCCGATCGGCATACTCCCCTCAAGAAGCTGTCGGGCGGCAACATTCAGCGAGCCTTGCTGGCCCGCGAGATGTCTGAAAAGCCCTCGCTGTTGATCGTCGCCCAGCCGACCAGCGGTTTGGATGTGGGCGCTACCGAGACCATCTGGCAGATGCTGTTGGCCGAACGCGAGCGGGGCACGGCCATTTTGTTGATCTCAGATGACCTGAAAGAGGTCCTCTCGCTCAGCGATCGCGTTGCTGTGATCTTTGAGGGGCAGATCATGGGCGAATTCCTGGCCGAACAAGCCGATCTGGAGCAGATCAGCCTGATGATGGCGGGCGCCCTGCGCCTGTCTGATGCCAACGTTGTAGGAGAAGCAGCATGAAGGCTCCTCACATTCGCTTTGAACGACGTCTCTCTTCTCCGCCCGGGTTGCAGGTGGTCGCCCTGATCGTGGCCTTGCTGCTGGCCATGATCACCGTCGGGATCATTTTCTACTTCCTGGGGGTCAATCCGTTTGTGGCGTTTCAACGCATCTTTCGTGGCGGATTCGGCAGCTTGTTCGGACTGCAAGAGACAGTTACCAAATCCATCCCGTTGATGCTGGCCGGGGTGGGGTTGACGCTGGCTTTTCGTGGGCGCATGTACAACATTGGCGCCGAGGGACAATTGCTGATGGGCGCAGTTTTCGCCACCGGTGTGATACGCATAGTTCCCGATTGGCCTTCCTATCTGTTGATACCGGCCATGTTCTTGTCTGGCTTCTTGGGAGGCATGGTATGGGCCTTTTTCCCGGCCATTCTAAAGGCGCGCTTTCGCGTGGATGAGGTGCTTACCAGCCTGATGTTGGTCTATGTGGCCGGCGAGCTGGTCCGGTTTTTGGTCTATGGCCCCTGGCGCGGCACCGATACGCGCGGGTTCCCGATCACCGATGAGTTTCCGCTGGCTTCCCACATTCCGACTCTGGCCGGCACGCGCATTCACTATCCCACCTGGTTGTTGGCGGTCCTATTGGCGGTGATGATCTATGTCCTGCTAACGCGCACCAAGATCGGCTACGAGATCCGGGTGACGGGAGAAAACCCCGAAGCGGCCCGCTATGCTGGAATGAATTATCAGCGAGTGGCCCTGTTGGTGATGCTGATCAGCGGCGGACTGGCCGGCCTGGCCGGCACAGGCGAGGTGGCCGGCATTCACTTCCGCCTACGCCCGCCGGAGGCCATCTCACCCGGCTATGGGTTCACGGCGATCATTGTGGCTTGGTTGGCGCGCTTGAACCCCTTGGCGGCTATCCTGACTTCCTTCTTGTTGGGGGGGCTGTTGGTAGGCGGCGATGCCATCCAGATCGCCCTCAACCTGCCGGCGGCTACGGTGCAGATCTTCAACGGCGTGATCCTGCTGTTTGTGATTGCTGCCGATCTGTTTGCCCAATACAAAATTCGCCTGGAGGTCTGACGATGGGCGTGAACATCTTCGAATTCATCCTCTTGGCGCTGCGCGCCGCCATCCCGGCCGGCACACCGCTGCTCTACGGCACCTTAGGCGAGGTCTATGCCGAACGTTCCGGCGTGCTCAACCTGGGCGTGGAAGGGATGATGATCATGGGAGCGGTGTCTGGCTTTGCTGTGGCGCACACCACCGGCAATGTATGGTTTGGCATTCTGACGGCGGCCCTGGTCGGCGGCTTGTTGGCTCTCATCCATGCCTTTGCCTGCATCACCCTACGGGTGAACCAGGTGGTCTCTGGGTTAGCCCTCACCATGCTGGGGTTGGGCATAAGCGGCATGATGGGCAAGCGCTACGTCGGGCAACCCTTGGCCGCCCGCTTGCAGCCGATTCATATCCCCGGCTTGAGCGACCTGCCGGTGATCGGTGAGCTGCTGTTCCGCTTTGATATCTTGGTGTATATCGGCATTTTGCTGGTTCCCCTGTTGTGGTTTCTGCTCTACAAAACCCGCCTCGGCATCACCTTGCGCTCGGTGGGCGAGAACCCGGCGGCAGCCGATGCGTTGGGCGTGAACGTGGCCTTTGTACGCTACGCAGCAGTAGTGTTCGGTGGCATGATGGCTGGCGTGGGCGGGGCCTATCTCTCGGTCTCCTACGCCCCGGCCTGGATTGAAGGCATGACCGCCGGCGCTGGCTGGATCGTGATCGCCTTGACGATCTTCGCCATTTGGGACCCGCGCCGGGCTTTGCTAGGCGCCTATTTGTTCGGTGGGGTGCGCGTGTTACAATACCGTTTGCAACCATTGGGTATCTCGCCCAACCTCCTCAACATGTTGCCCTTCCTGCTCACCATCTTAGTCTTGTGGATCAGTTCCGGTGAAGCAGCTCGTCGTCACATCGGCGCGCCGGCGGCGCTGATGACTCCCTATTCGCGCGAGGAGCGCTAATGCTGCTACCGCCGTGACCCCACTCTGGGATACCTATCTGCGCCCCAAAACGTTGGCCGAGGCCCTACAGGCCATGCTCACGGCCCCCAAGCCGTTGGCGCCGTTGGCCGGCGGGACCGATCTGCTGCTCGACTTGCAGCAGGGACGTCACCCACCAGTTCGGACTCTCCTGGATGTGACCTCGGTCGCCGAAATGACCCGCCTCGAACGACGCGGGGACCAACTCTACATCGGCGCAGCCGTCCCTGTTGCCCGCCTCACGCGTGACCCGTTGGTGGTTGCTCACGCCCGGGCGTTGACCGAAGCCTGTGCGTTGATCGCCGGCCCCCAAGTGCGCAACGTGGCCACCCTAGGAGGCAACGTGGCCCATGCCCTGCCAGCCGCCGATGGGACCATCGCCCTGTTGGCCCTGGGCGCCGAGGCCGAAGTGGCGTCTCTGGAAGGGTCGCGGTGGGTGCCTCTGCGCGAACTCTTCCTCGGCCCCGGGCGTTCGGCTTTGCACCCCGAACGGGAACTGTTGGTCGGCTTTTCTCTGCCCCTGCTTGAGGGGAACGATGCCTCGTGCTTCCGGCGCGTGATGCGCCCCCAAGGCGTGGCGTTGCCGATCTTGAACTGTGCTGTCTGGCTGGTCCGTCGGGGAGATGAGGTGGACGACATTCGGATCGCCATAGGGCCGGCCGATGCCGTCCCCTTCCGTGCCACTCAGGCCGAAGAGTGCCTACGCGGCCAGCCGCTCACCGACACCACCGTTCAACAGGCCACTCAGGCCCTGCTGGAGCAGGCTCGCTTCAGAACCAGTCCGCGCCGCGCCAGCGCCGACTATCGCCGGCACCTGGTGATCTTCCTGTTCCACGACACCCTACGCATTGCCTGGGAACGAGCTACCTCGCCTCCGTCCTAGACGCTAGCGATATCACCCTCGGCGGAGTTGTTTGCCTTAGCGTCTCTTGAGGGTCTCTCATGACCAAACAAATTACCCTTACTGTCAATGGAAATGTGTACACACTAGAAGCTGTGCCCGGCGAGATGCTGGCCATGCTGCTGCGCGAACGTCTGCGTCTGACCGGCACCAAGATTGGCTGCGGTGAGGCCGAATGCGGCGCCTGCACCGTGATTGTGGACGGCGAGCCGGTGCTCTCCTGCATTTACCCTGCCGAGCGCGCCGACGGCAAGACCCTCCTGACCATCGAAGGGCTATCGGCACCGAGCGCTTCTCTTGACACTCTTCATCCTCTACAACAGGCCTTCTTGCTCTACGGTGCTGTGCAATGCGGCTTTTGCATCCCTGGCCAGATCATGACCGCCTATGCCCTGCTGCAACACAACCCCGACCCGACGCGCGACCAGATCCGGGCGGCGCTCAAAGACACCTTGTGTCGCTGTGGCGGCTATCCTTCGATCGAGAACGCCATCTTGGCGGCGGCAGAGGCCCTACGCACCGGTCGGCCGGTTCAGCCGCCGGCCCTGCCCGCTTCGTCCCGGGCCGGCCAGGTGGTCGGTCGCTTCCACCTGCGTCCCGATGGCGTTGAGAAGGTCACCGGCCACGCCAAATACACCGACGACCTGGTCTTCGAGGGCATGTTGCATGCCAAGGTCAAGCGGGCCATGGTGCCCCACGCCTTCCTGAGGCGTCTGGATATCTCGCGGGCCAAGGCGCTGCCGGGTGTGGCTGCCGTGTTAACTGCCGAAGACCTCCCGGGCGAGAAGACCCATGGCCTGGTGACCTACGATTGGCCGATCCTAGTGGGCGTGGGGGAGCGCATCCGCTATGTGGGCGATGCTATCGCCATTGTCGCCGCCGAAACCCCGGAAATTGCCGCCCAAGCCTGTGACCGGATCGAGGCCGAGTTCGATCTCCAACCGGTGATCACCGACCCGGTCCAAGCCCGCCGGCCCGACGCGCCTCAACTGCACCCCAACGGCAACCTGCTCAAACACATCAAAGTGCGCAAGGGAGACGTGGACCAAGGCTTTGCTGAGGCAGATGTGATCCTGGAGCACGTCTTCCATACCCAGATGACCGACCACGCCTTCCTCGAGCCGGAATGCAGCATTGCTGTCCCGCTGCCGAACGGACGGATGGAGATCTATTGCGGCACCCAGATCCCGTATCAAGATCGCTTGCAAGCGGCGCGCGCCTTAGGGTGGCCAGAGGAGCGGGTGCGCATCGTCGGCCAGTTGATGGGTGGCGGGTTTGGCGGCAAGGAGGACATTGCCGGCCAGATCCACGCTGCCTTGCTGGCCCATGCCACCGGCCGGCCGGTGAAATTGCTCTTCGATCGCCGCGAGAGCCTGTTGGTGCATCCCAAGCGTCATCCCACTCAGATTCGAGTCAAGATGGGCGCCAAGCGCGATGGGCGCTTGGTGGCGTGTGAGACCGAGCTGTATGGCGATACCGGTGCCTACGCTTCTCTCGGCGAGAAGGTGATGACGCGCGCCACCACCCATTCCGCTGGTCCCTACGAGATCCCCCATGTGCGATCGGATTGCTACGCCATGTACACCAACAACCCGCCGGCCGGCGCCTTCCGCGGCTTTGGCGTGACCCAGGCGGCCTTTGCCATCGAATCGGCCATGGACATGATGGCTGAGCGCCTAGGCATCGACCCGATCGAGTTCCGACGGATCAATGCCTTGCGAGTCGGTAGCGTCACCAACACTGGCCAGGTATTGCGCGAATCGGTGGGCTTGCTGGAGTGCATCGATCGGGTTATCCAGGCCATGTGCCAGGTCTCCGGCCTGCCGCGCCGCGAGCTGTTCAAGCCGCGCCCGGTCCCCGAAGCGCCTCATCTGGTACGAGCCTGGGGATTCGCTGCGGCCTACAAGAACACCGGCTTGGGCGGCGGCGCGCCCGACAAGGCCAGCGCCGATGTGGAACTCTACGAGGACGGCATGCTGCAAGTGCGCAGCTCGTCGGCCGAGATGGGGCAAGGTTTGGTCACCGTGATGCGCCTGATCGTGGCCGAAGAACTGGCCGTGCCGCCCGAACGGGTGAGCGTCCTGGTGATGGATACCGATCTGGCCCCGAACGGCGGCCCGACCACCGCTTCTCGCCAGACGTTCGTGACCGGCAACGCCTCCCGCTACGCCGCCCGCGCCCTGCGCGAAGCCATCACGGCGACGTTGGCGGAGAAGTACGACGTTTGGCCGGAGCACCTCCGCTTTGAGAATGGCATGGTGTACGTCAACGACCATGCCTTGGGGTTGGGCGAGGTAGCCCGCGAGATGAAAGCCATGGGCAAGTTGCCGCGCGTGCGCTACGAATACGAAGCCCCTAAGACGCACCCCCTAGGCGCCGGAGGCGACATGCATTTTGCCTTCTCCTTTGCCGCTCAAGCGGCCGAAGTGGAGGTCAACACCCGGACCGGCGAAGTGCGCGTCTTGCGGGTAATTGCCGCCAACGACGTGGGCGCTGTCATCAACCCCCTCGGTTTGCAAGGCCAGGTGGAAGGTGGCATCATGATGGGGCTAGGAAATGCCCTGACCGAGGAGTTCATCGTCGAGAACGGCCAAGTGATCACCGACCGCCTGGCGCGTTATCGCGTCCCTGGCATTCTGCTCACGCCAGAGATCATCTCGATCGTTGTAGAGCATCCGGTAGAGGCCGGCCCTCACGGCGCAAAAGGCATCGGCGAAGTGAGCAGCATTCCTACCACGCCAGCCATCGCCAACGCCATCTATAACGCCGTCGGCGTGCGTGTGGATCGCCTGCCAATCGATCAGGAGGAGATCGTCCGTCGCCTAAAAGAGCGCGCAGCTCTCTCTGAGCAAACGTTGGAGAGCTAGGCCCATCCCATCAAGCGTGCCAACGAAGCGGTCAGGAACGTCACCAAGAAGGCCGTCCCGAGGGTGATCACCACGCTGACCGTGGCCCACTTGACCGACTTGGTCTCTTTGTAGATGGTCAGAATGGTGGTCCCGCAGGGGTTGTGTAGCAGGGCGAAGAGCATTAGGTTCACGGCGGTCAGCAGCGTCCAGCCGTGTTGACCGATCAACAAAGTCCGGATGGCCTCGGCAGTGCCGGGGCCTTCGACCATCATCCCTGCGCCTAGGTACATCATCATCATGGTGGGCACCACGATCTCGTTGGCCGGGATGGCGATCACGTAGGCTAGCAGGATCACGCCGTCGAGGCCAAGCAGGTGCCCGAAAGGGTCCAGCCACGAGGCGATGGCTGCGGCCAGGTTTGAGCTGCCGAACGGCAGGTTGGCCAGGATCCAGATCACGGCGCCGGCCGGTGCAGCGGTCTGGATAGCCCGCCAGAGCACGAAGAGGGTGCGGTCGATCAGAGAGGTGTAGAGGATGCGTAGAATGTCGGGGCGTCGGTAAGGGGGGAGTTCGAGGGTAAAGGCAGAAGCCTCGCCTTTCAGAATGGTGCGTGAGAGCAGCAACGACATCAGAAAGGTAAACCCAATCCCGATCAATACCACGCCGACCACCGTTGCGGCGGCGATCAGCGAAGTGACCCAGCCCTGGAAGCCGGCTGCCACAAACACCGTGGCCAACATGATCAGGGTGGGGAAGCGCCCGTTGCAGGGCACAAAATTGTTGGTCAGGATGGCAATCAAGCGTTCGCGCGGCGAATCAATAATGCGGGTGGAGACTACGCCCGCTGCGTTGCAGCCAAAGCCCATCGTCATGGTTAAAGCCTGTTTGCCGTGGGCGCCGGCCTTCTTGAACAACCAGTCCAGGTTGAAGGCCACGCGCGGCAGGAATCCCAGGTCTTCTAGAAGAGTGAAGGCCGGGAAGAAGATCGCCATGGGCGGAAACATCACCGATACCACCCAGGCCAGGCCGCGATATACGCCGTCCCACACGAAGCCGGTGATCCACCACGGCAGGTTGGCCTGCACGAACAGCGCCCGCATGGCGTCGCCGATGCCAAACAGGACGGCGGCGAGTGCTTCTGAGACCAGGTTGGCCCCTTCGACGGTGGTCCAGATCACGACCGCCAGCAGGAGCAGCATGATCGGCAAGCCAGTCAGCGGCGAGGTGATCAGGCGGTCGATCTGTTGATCGAGATCGTACGTTCGATCGCCGTGGACCTTGACGGCGCGGCGAGCAATGCGCTCGGCTTCGGCGTAGAGCGACTTGACGATCTCATCGCGAAAGCTCGAAGAGAGCTGCCGGCGCAAGAGTTCCGCCTTGGCAAGCACATCGTTGGCTTGCATGGTCATTGCCTCCCAGCAAGGGCGATCTTCTTGCTGAATTGCACGTCGGCCTGCGATTGGCGGGCGACGATCTCGGCCAGTTCGCCGCTGAGCAAGGCTTTTTGCACCCGAGTGTCACCGTCCAGCAGGCGGATGGCCAACCAGCGAGCGTTGGGGATGCCCGGCAACAGTTCTTCGATCATCGTCGCCAGCTCGCTGACGGCTTGCTGAAACTCCGGCGTGCTGCTCACCCGCAGGGGACGAGTGACGATCTGTCCCTCGATGACTTCGGCCACGGTGGTCAGTAAGGTCATCAGGCCTTCGCCGGTGCGGGCTATGATCGGCACCGCCGGCACGCCCAGGTCGCGGCTCAGGGTGCGGGTATCCACCTCCAGGCCTTTGCGGCGCGCTTCGTCGATCAGGTTCACCGCCACTACCACCCTGTCGGTGATCTCCAACACTTGGAGCACCAGGTTCAAGTTGCGTTCGAGGGCGGTGGCGTCGGTGACTACGATCGTGCAGTCGGGTTGTCCGAAGAGCAGAAAATCGCGCGCCACCTCTTCGTCTTGCGAGGCGGAGAGCAGCGAGTAGGTGCCTGGCAGGTCCACCAGTTTGTATTTCACGCCGTTGAATTGATAGCCGCCCTCGGCGCGGGTGACGGTCTTGCCGGGCCAGTTGCCGGTGTGTTGTTTCAGGCCGGTGAGGGCATTGAACAGGGTAGATTTGCCGGTGTTGGGGTTGCCAGCCAGCGCCACCACGCGGTCGAAATTGCCCACCTTGATGCCCATCTGTTCCAGTTGAGCGTAGGCGGGGCAGGTTTGGCAAGCGTCGCTCGGAAGTGAGACTTTCTTGGAAGGCATGGGACTCCTCAGGTTATCGGGTTGGCTCCAAGGGCCGCACCCAGATCTGGGCGGCCTGTTCCTTGCGCAGGGCGATCAGCGCGCCGCGCACGCGGTAGGCGCGCGGATCGCCGAAGAAATTTTGCAGTTCGGGATAGACGATCGCGCCCGGGGTCAAGCCCAGATCCAAGAAGCGGCGACGAGTGAGTCCCTGCACGGCGTCGTCCAGTTTCACGATCTCGGCCGCTTGGCCGTTGGGCAGTTCCGCTAGCGGGAGGGCTTGGTCGGGCAGGCGTTGGTGTTCAGGGAGGGGAGCGACGTAGATGTTAGAGGCTACAGCTGGAGCCAGGCGGTATTCGTTTTCCCCGTCGCTCAACACCACCCGTTGGGGGGTACGTTCGAGGACGCGGACATCTTGCCCAAGGCGTAGCCCAGCCGCCAGGAGCTGCTCGTAGGCCAGAGCGGGTTCATCCTCAAGGTGTACGATTCGGGCTGGAGAATCGGCCGGCCATGCCGTCACGGGCGTACCCATCTCTCGGGCGAAGTTGCCCTCTCGGGTGGGGATCGGGTCGCCGTGGGGATCGCGCGTCGGGTGCCCGAGGGCGGCCTCCAGCTCGTCGAGTTCGGCTGCAGTGAGGCGGTGTTCGCGGCGATGGGCCTCGGTGTGGACTTTCTCCAGGGGCATGCGCGCTTCGTCGGCCAGGTAGCGTTCCCACAGGCGATGGGCGCGCAGCACGTGCAGGGCCCAGCGCTCTCCCTCAGCGGTGAGATGCAGTTGGTTGCCGCGGGTTTCAATCAACCCTTGGGCTTCCATGGATTCGACCAGGCGCATGGCGGCGGCGCGCGAGAGGCCCAGGGTGCCGGCCAACGACTCGGGCGAGGCGTGACTCCCTTGGTGTTCCCGATCCAGCAGGTGTTTCAGGGCGTCTTCCACCTGTTCCCGTTGGCGAACAGTGCGGTAGTGGCGCACCTGAGCCAGCAGGCCGGCCCGCGGTAAGAAGACGATCAAGGCCAGCGCAGCCAGGAGTGCGATCCAGGTGATTGGGCTCATCTCGTTCCTCTTATCCTGATTCGAGTTGTTCGACGAAGATGCGAGTCGTGATCGCCTGACCGAGAACTAGCGACTTGCGCCCGACCCGCACCGTCAGGTTGTGGTCGAAGATCGACATGTGCACGATCTGTAGGTAGACTCCAGGGGTCAACCCCAAGCTTGCGAGGTGGCAGAGCAGGTCGGGGTCGTGGGCATCCACGCGACGGATCACCACCCGTTGACCCGGGCGCAGGGTGTGGAGCGGGGTTGAGGGGTGTTTGGGCATAGTCAGGTCGGCGGTGGGGATCGGCTCGCCGTGGGGGTCACGTAGCGGGTGCCCTAGGGCCTCGGCAATGCGTCGTTCAAATTCTTCGGAGATGGCATGTTCTAGGCGACAGGCCTCTTCGTGGACTTGGTCCCAGCGGTAGCCCAGGAAGCGCACCAGGTAGGTTTCCAGCAGGCGGTGGTGGCGGATGACTTCGAGGGCGGCGCGCCGGCCGGCCCGGGTGAGGGTGACGCCCTGATGCTTTTTGTAGATCACCAACGGGGGCTGGGCCGAGGCCAGTTTTTGCACCATGCCGGTGACCGAGGCCGGCGCCACGTTCAGCCGCTGGGCCAGCTCCAGGGTGGAGACCATGCGATCCCCTTGGCCGAGGTCATAGATGTGCTTCAAATAATCCTGGATGGACGGCGTGAGAGTTTTTGACATACAAAGAAGTAATTTAGGTATAACTAAATCATACGTGAGGCGTTGAATATTGTCAAGGGGTTAAAACATTTCCCCGGGCTGAGATTCGTGATCGTTATCGGATTTCGTGGATGATGTTGGTTGGGCAATCAGCTTTTAGATGCAGTGGGCAACACGGCCAGCGCGCTCAGCTATAGGCCAAGGCTGGCGCACGGCAAGGGTGGTCGGAAGCGAGGGCCGGGCGCGACTGGTTGGCGTCTTTCTCTGGATTCGAGCCAGGTCGAGACGGTTCAGGCGTTGTCCTGGTCGATCGTGATGTGGGCAATGCGGTCGATCTCTTCAAGCGAGGCGCTGCGGGCCTTTTCTAGCCGTTCGATGCGCCGGCTGAATTGATTCATGGCGTATTCTAGGAAGTCGGCTTCCACCAAGCCGAAGGGGACCACCGTGTAGGCAGCAAAGGCATCCCCGATTACACCTACCGCATAGGGGAGCAAGGCGTTCATCTGGGCCTGCAGCACGTCCCAGAGGTCGGGGTGTTGGGCGAGCAGGCGAGAGAGCAAGTAGATACCGTAGGCGATGTGGCGCGATTCGTCCTGCTTGAGCAGACCGATGCCCTTGAGCAGGCCGGGCATCTGGCTGCGACGCTGCAGAGCGGCGAAGAAGGCGTGGTAGCCGGTCTCGGCCAGTACGCCCTCGACCACCATGTTGTAGGTGACCGAGGCGCGCACTTGGGCGGCCGGAGAGGGGTCGTGGCGCAAGGCCTGCATGGCCTGGGACAGTTCTTCGTAGAAGATGCGGCGGTAGTTCTCACCGTGGTAGGTGCTCAGGTCGGTCGGGGGGGATCCTTGGGCGGTCACTGCAACTTCGTCTAGGAAGCGGCGGAAAAAGTCGGTGTGTTTGGCCTCCTCGAACAGGAAGGTGGTCAGGTACAATTCTTCTTCGATGCGACCTTCGGAGGCAATCACGCCGATCAGGGGGAGCAGGTCGAGGGTCACGGCTTCTTCGCCGGAGACAAACAGGGCGGTGAGGCGCCAGATCAGGTCTTGTTCCAGGTCGGTCAGGGAAGCCCAATCGGCTTTGTCTTTGGAGAAGTCGATCTCCGAGGGATTCCACACGCCCAGCTTTTTGGCGCGTTCGAAGAGGCGCATGGGTGGCAAGCGGCGGTTCAGGCCGCGAGTGGTGGTGGTGAAGGAGGAGTGAGGGGACATGGTGGTTTTTAGAAACTATCTCAAAAATGGGTAGCGCTATTGTTGCGAACAAGGCGGCGATACCAAATTAGCGCACAAGTAAATGGACATTTGCAGGAGCGATCACATCGTGGGGGTTGGGGCGGAAGGTCATGGGCGTCGCTCCTGGAGCGTTGCTCACCGCACCACGCCCCACAGCCGCGCTGTGCCGTCATCCGACCCCGAGGCCAGCAGGCGGCCGTCAGGCGAGAAGGCCACGCTCCACACCCAACCAGTATACCCTTCCAGGGTGCGCAGCTGGGCGCCATCCGAGACCTGCCACAGCCGCACGGTGTTGTCATTTGACCCAGAAGCCAGCAGAGCGCCGTCGGGCGAGAAGGCCACGCTGCTCACCCAGTCGCCTGTCTCAGCAAACTAGATTGGGTCCAGCGTCTCGGCGTCATACAGGTACACGCCGATGGACGACGCGGCCGCCAGGGAACGACCGTCGGGGGAAAAGGCTATTTGCGAGATCGCCCCCTTGCCCAAACGGGCCAGCGGTTCGACCTGGGCGGCGTTGGCGGAGGAGATCGGCTGCGGTGGGACAGGGGTGCTGGTCGGAGAAGGGGTAGTTGAGCCGGCTCCCCGATGGGGCTTGATTCCCCCACGGATAGGTGCGCTCATCCGTACCGCGCGCCGCCTTCTCCCACTCGGCCTCGGGATGAGCAACGGGCTGCCTATGATCACCTGGCTGCCTGGGGCGATGCCCGTCGTGCGATTCAACAAGAGCATCAACTGAATCTCCTATCCTGGCTCCAAACCCAATTCCAGGCCGGGCTCACCCCACAGCAGATTGGCCTATGATTATCCTTATCCGGTGTTAAGAAGGGCAAGCCAATCACGAAACAATCGCCTGTCCATACAATTGCTGACGTATCTGCATCAATTGGCGTTGCATGCGATCGTCGGTCTTCAGAGTGTGTTCAATCTTCTTGATGCCGTGTAACACCGTGGTGTGATCGCGCCCGCCGATGACTTCGCCAATTTGGGGCAGAGAGATCTTCATGTCTTCTCGCAGCAGATACATCGCTAGTTGCCTGGGAATGGCTACCTCTTTGGAACGTTCGGGACTGAGTAGCCGCTCAATAGGGATGTTGAAGAAATGAGCTACCGCCTCGATCACCGCTTGGGGCTCGATGGGGCGACGTTGGGGCAAGAGATCGGCTAGGGCTACATCGAGCAGGTTCAGGGTCAGGGGGGAACCACTGAGTTCGGCAAAGGCAGCCACCCGGTTGAGAGCTCCTTCCAGTTCGCGGATGTTTGATTGCACCCGACGGGCGATCTCTTGCAGGATGTCATCGGGGATGTAGCGCCCCAGTCGTTCGGCCTTGGAGCGCAGAATGGCCAGGCGCGTCTCTAGATCAGGAGGTTGAATATCAGCGATAAGTCCCCACTCGAATCGCGACCGCAGTCGTTCTTCCAAGGTGGAGAGAGCTCTGGGAGGCCGATCGGAGGAAATCACGATCTGTTTGTCTTGGGCGTGAAGGGTGTTGAATGTGTGGAAAAATTCTTCTTGGGTGGACTCTTTGCCGGCAATGAATTGAATATCATCCACCAGCAGCATGTCAGCTGAGCGATATTTCTCCCGAAAGGCCGGCGTAGTGTGGGTACGAATGGCGGCGATCAAATCGTTAGTAAATTCCTCCGAAGAGACGTAGAGCACGTTCAACTCGTTCGCCTGGCAAGCATTGCCAATGGCATGCAATAAATGCGTCTTTCCCAGCCCTACGCCTCCATACAAGAAGAGGGGGTTGTATGCCCGGGCCGGCTTCTCGGCTACGGCCAAGCAGGCCGCGTGGGCTAATCGGTTGCCGGCCCCGACCACGAAATTCTCAAACGTGTAGCGTGGATTGAGCAGCGAGCTGCGCACACGCCCGTTACTGGTCGGCAAGGCAGCGGAGATCCAGGATGGCTCGGGAGCCTCTTCGGCTTCCCGTGCCGCGGCCACGACAAACTTCACCCGCACCGGCCGATCGGTGACTTCTACCAAGAGCCGGTTCACCCGCTCAGCCAGTCGCGAATCCAGCCAATCCCGGGCATAGGCATTCCGAACCGCTACGGTTAACTCATTCGCTTCAAGCGAAAGCGGCCGAGTATCGCGCACCCATGTATCGAAGGATGCTTTTGGCATTTCGAGTTGTAGACGACTAAGAACCGATTCCCAAGCGTAATCGGCGTTCATAAGCGCTCCTTCGCACCGGCAATAGGGATGGGTTAAGCTATCCCGCGCAATGCCGCGGGCACAGGATCAGGAAAAAAACCTGTACAAAATCCAACAGAAATCAGTCAGGGGGAGAGAAGTGCATGGAAACGGGCTAAAGCACCCTGCACAGTTATTCGATGCGCTTGTATTCTAGCAGAGAACTGGCCTTCTAAACAACACGCTCAACCTACGGGTGGTTAAAAGATTCGGGTTTTTTAAGATCACAAAACGTTAACAGATTTCCCTATATTTCTCTCAACAGGCAAGCCAATCCCGAACAAATGTTTCCGCCAAACCTGGGAACAGCGTCCATCAACACCCCAATATATGGCAGTTCGCAAACATTTATGACCAATCTTAGCAGATATGCCTTAAGAAATATCCCTTCAAATGGTCGATCGCAATTTCCTCAAATCTGGGGATTCAGAAGGGTGTTTTCGCGCCGTTCCAGTGGATCAACGGCTTGCGCTGCGCGGCACCCACGCCAAAACGGTCGTCCCTTCGCCAGGGGCCGAGGTGATGTCCACTTCTCCTCCAACAGTACGAGCACGCACCTGCATGTTGGTCAACCCATGTCCCAGAGCGCGGTTGACCGTTTCCGGTTCAAAACCACGACCATCGTCACGCACTTCCATAATCACACGCTCGTCGGTTGTCCAGACATTAACTGCCACGTGTCGCGCGGCAGCGTGTTTGGCCACATTGGCTAGAGCTTCCTGGCAAATGTGAAACAGCGCCATACTATGTGAGGAAGGCAAACCGTTCAACTTGGTGCGCGAACCGTTGACGGTGATGGAAGCCGAAGTGTTCGCCCGAAATTCAGCCGCCAGGCGTTGCAAGCCATCGATCAGATTCTCACTGGTCATCTGACGCGGCCGCAGATCCAATATATAAGAGCGAATGTCCCGAATCACCTGATTCAGGTCGTTAATGGCTCCTCGTAGCCGCAGTTGGGCCTGCGCCGGCTCCTCATCCATCATATGAAGAACCTGCTCGAGCGCCAACCCCACTCCATAGATGGACTGGATGATTCCATCGTGCAAATCCATGCCGATGCGCTCACGCTCTTCCAACACCGCCAGACGTCGAGCATTCTGGTGCAGTCGAGCATTCTCGATCGCCAAGCCGGCCCAGTTGCCCAGCGCCGTCAGCAACTGAATATCCCGTTCCTCAAACGGCGTCTGGCGACGCGTGGCTACACTCAAGACCCCAACCAGATGCTTGGACGACTTAAGCGGAATGCATGCGATCTGGCGAAATCCGGCCTGGATCACCGCCGAACGCAAGAAACGACTATCCTGTGACAGGTCAGAACTGAGCAGCGACTCTCCACTTTGCGCCACCAACCCTATCATCCCCTCACCGATGCGCACGCGGTTGCGCGTCCAAAACGCCTCAGCGGCCTGCCCACGATGCAACACCAAGCGCAGAGTCTGCCCGTCTTCCTCAAGCAAGAAGATCTCCCCAGCCTCTACCCGCATATAATTCATCACTGCCGCCAACGTACGATTCAAAATCTCATCCAGATCGAGCGAGGAGGTCAGCGTAGAAGCAATATTGTTCAACAGAGCTAGGTCCTCGTTGCGCCGCGTCAGCATCCGATCGCGCTGACGCAGATGTTCATACAACCGTGCATTCTGAATAGCCACTGCCGCATATGAAGCCAACATCTGGATAATCTGCTCGTCGTCGGCCGAAAACTCCGCCCGATCGATCTTATCCGTCAGATAAATTTGGCCCAGCTGCGTCTCACCCACGCGGATCGGCACACCCAGGAACGACTTCATCGGCGGATGATGGGGTGGAAACCCCACCGATTGCGGGTCCTGCGTCAGATCGGGCAAGCGGATCGGATCGCGGCTTTTGATCAACGCGCCGAGCAGTCCTAGCCCCTGCGGAGGATGGGCAATACGTTTCACCTCTTCCTCCGACATGCCGATCGGGATAAAATGCTTCAACCGCCCATCCTCATCGAACACGCCAACCGCTGCATAACGTGCCCCTGCTTGCTGACAAGCGATGGCAGCGATGCGCCGCAGCAAGGTCTCTAACGAGACGTCTTTTACCAACTCAAGACTTGCCTGGTGAAGAGCGATCAATCGCTCTTGTAACTCTTCCTTTGTCAGAAGCATCAAAACACCTCTATAGCCTTTGATTATATCCAAATCTGGACAAATTGATAGAATTTGCAAGGCGATCGATTTACAATTTTGGATAATCATTCAAGGATAAGGAACCATGTCCCCCTCGCGCATTCCTGGCTTCTACGATCTGCCTTTGTCCGAACGCCTCTCCCGCCTCAGCCAAGCAGCGGGTTTGATCCCGGCCGATCTGGCCGCGTGGACGACCGGCGGCCTCACCCCCGACGCGGCCGACCATATGATTGAGAACGTAGTCGGAACCCACGCTCTGCCGCTCGGCATCGCCCTCAACTTCGTGATCAACGGCCGCGAGGTGTTAATCCCGATGGCGGTGGAAGAGCCATCCGTCGTTGCGGCCGCCTCGTTCATGGCCAAGCTGGCCCGGGCCGGTGGCGGATTCATCGCCACGGCCTCGGAACCCCACATGATCGGACAAGTCCAGGTCGTTCACCTGCGCGATATCCATCAGGCAAAAGCCAAACTATATGAACACAAGGCCGAACTTCTGGAAATAGCCGACACCGTTGATCCCGTCTTGAAAAGCCTGGGGGGAGGTGCGCGCGATCTCGAGGTGCGCGTGATCGAAAGCTCACCGATCGGACCGTTCCTGGTGCTACACCTCATCTACGATGTGCGCGACGCCATGGGGGCCAATGCTGTCAACACCGCTTGCGAGAAGCTTGCCCCCCATGTCGAAGCCATCACCGGTGGTCAGGTGTTGCTGCGCATCCTCTCCAACCTGGCCGACCGGCGGATCGCATGCGCCCAGTGCACCATCCCAGTCCGCCAATTAGACATGGTGAGCGAACGCGCTAACCTGCCCACCTATAGAGGCGAAGAAGTGCGCGATCGGATCATCGTTGCCTGGGCGTTTGCGGCTGCCGATCCCTATCGTGCTGCCACTCACAACAAGGGGATCATGAACGGAATCGACGCCGTGGTCGTCGCCACCGGCAACGATTGGCGGGCCGTAGAAGCCGGCGCCCATGCTTATGCCGCGCGCTCTGGCCGTTACACCGCCCTTTCGACCTGGGGAAAGGACGAAAAGGGCAATCTCGTCGGTAGATTAGAGATGCCTATGGCAGTGGGAATCGTGGGTGGAGCGACCCGCGTCCACCCAGCCGCCCGAGCGGCCATCAAACTGATGGGCGTCAAAACCGCCGGCGAACTGGCCGAGATCATCGTCTCGGTCGGTTTGGCCCAAAACCTAGCTGCCCTGCGCGCCTTGGCTACCGAGGGCATTCAGCGTGGGCACATGGCCCTCCATGCCCGTCAAGTGGCCATTGCGGCCGGCGCTACCGGCGAGCTGATCGGGAAAATCGCCGCCCAAATGGTGGCCGAGAAAATGATCCGCATTGATCGCGCCGAACAACTGGTGCGAGAGTATACCGGCACCCAACAAAAACCTTAGGAGGTCTGCATGAGCAACCAACTGACGTGGTATGGACACGCTACACTTGGCCTGCAAACCAACGGCTACAAACTTCTGATCGACCCTTTCTTTGAAGGGAATCCGTCCGCACCGCTTTCCGCCGATAACGCCGAGGCCGATTTCATCCTGATCAGCCACGGCCACGGCGATCATGTGGGAGATGCCGTGGCGATCGCCAGGCGCACTGGCGCAACCGTGATCAGCAACTTTGAAATCGCTTCGTGGGTCGAAAAGCAAGGGATCAAGGTCCATCCCCAACACATCGGCGGCGGATTCAAACATCCTTTCGGATATCTCAAGCTTACTCTCGCGCTACACGGCTCCGCCCTGCCGGATGGTTCCTATGGCGGCAATCCATGCGGCTTCTTACTCACCACTAACGATGGCAAGAAGATCTACGCCGCCCAGGATACCGGCCTGTTCGGCGACATGAAGTTAATCGGGGAAGAAGGGCTAGATGTGGCAGTGATCCCGATCGGCGATAACTTCACCATGGGGCCCGACGACGCCCTGCGCGCCGTGTACTTGCTCCAGCCCAAGGTTGTGGTCCCGATCCACTACAGCACCTGGGATCTGATCGCCCAAGATCCCCACGCTTGGGCACAGCGCGTGGAGCAAGAGACCAACATCAAAGTAGTCGTCCTTAGTCCTGGAGAGAGTCTGGAGTTCTAACCGAGAATGAACAACATCCTTCTTCGACCTTCCCGGCCGGTGGGCATCATCGGCTATGGGGCGTATATACCGCGCTACCGCCTGCCGGCCAAAGAGATCGCGCGCGTGTGGGCCGGCGGCAAAACAGCCGGCCTACCGGTGAAAGAAAAAGCCGTTCCTGGCCTGGATGAGGATGTGGCCACCATGTCGATTGAGGCGGCACGCAACGCTCTGGCCCGAGCTGGAATCGCCCCTTCTGAGTTACGTGCCATTTGGGTAGGTTCAGAGTCCCATCCCTATGCTGTGAAACCCACTTCGACGATAGTCGCCGAAGCCATCGGCGCTGCACCCCACATCCAGGCCGGCGACTGGGAATTCGCCTGCAAAGCCGGCACCGAGGCTATGGTGGCCGCCATCGGCTTTGTGGGCTCGGGCATGGCCGATTACGCCATGGCGATCGGGATGGATACTGCCCAAGGCCGGCCCGGCGACGCCCTGGAGTACACTGCCGCTGCTGGCGGGGCGGCCTTCGTCCTCGGCCCAGCCGAGAACGCTCTGGCGGTGATTAATGCTGCCTACTCCTACGTCACCGATACCCCCGACTTCTGGCGCCGTGAACATCAGAAATACCCCGAACACGGCGTCCGCTTCACCGGCGAGCCAGCCTACTTCCACCACATCACCTCGGCCGCCAAAACCCTGATGGAAGCCCTGGGAACCGCACCCAAGGACTACCAATGGGCGGTCTTCCATCAGCCTAACACCAAATTCCCCCAGCGCGTGGCTCAGATGCTAGGCTTCTCGCCGGAGCAGATCGCGCCGGGCCTTCTGGTGCCGACCATCGGCAACACCTATTCCGGCTCATCGATCATCGGGCTAACTGCCATTCTCGACATTGCTCAGCCCGGCGACCGTATCCTATTGACCTCCTTTGGATCTGGAGCAGGTTCCGATGCCCTCGACCTAACCGTCGCCGAGGAGATCCTCGAGCGCCGCGATCGGGCGCTGAAAACCCAGGAATACATTGCGCGGCGCACCGAGATCGACTACGCCGCCTACGCTCGCCTGCGTGGAAAAATCACCATGAAATAGCCCAGCTCAGCGCACGGCGCCGAGCCCTCGGCGGTCCTCCAAGCGCTGATCCCTACGAGACCCTATGAGTGACATCGTTATTGCAGGTATCGGACAAATCCAGGTCGGCGAACATTGGGAGATCGGGATACGCGATCTCGCCTTTTTGGTCATCCGGGCGGCGTTGCGCGATGCCCTCGGCATCCAGCCGCAAGCGCTGATCGTGGGCAATATGTTGGCGCCCAACCTATCCAAGCAATCCCATTTGGGAACCTTGCTGGCCGATTTTGCTGGGCTAACCGGCATCGAGGCCATTACGGTAGAGGCAGCAGAAGCTTCGGGCGGCATGGCCTTGCGCCAAGGCTATCTGGCCGTGAAAAGCGGCTGGGTCGATGCGGTGCTGGTGGTCGGCGTGGAAAAGATGACCGATCAGGTAGGAAGCGGCGTCGAGACTGCCCTGGCGACTACCATGGATAGTGACTTTGAAGCCGTGCATGGAGTTACCACGGCTAGCCAAGCGGCCCTGCTGATGCAGCGTTATCTGCACGAGTACAGCATCCCGCCTGATGGCTTGGCCGGCTTTGCCCTGACCGCCCACGCCAACGGCGCAGGCAATCCCAACGCCATGTTCCGTAAGCCTATCTCGCTCGACACCTATCGAAAGGCCGAGCCGATCTCCCCGCCGCTCAATCTCTTCGATGCCGCGCCCAACGCCGACGGTGCAGCGGCGCTGATCCTCACCCGCCGCGACCGCCTGCCCAAAGATTGGCCGCACCCACCGATCGCTCTGCTGGCCTCGGCGACCGCCTCCGACGCCTTGGCCCTGCACGATCGGCGCGATCCTCTATTCTTCGAAGCGCTGGCGATCGCCACCCGCCGCGCTCTGGAACAAGCCAAGATCACCTTGGAGCAGATCGACTTCTTGGAATATCACGATGCGTTTAGCATCTATGCCGCTCTCTCTTTGGAGGCCTCTGGGTTTGCCGAGCGCGGCCAGGGCTGCCGCCTGGCGGCAGAAGGACACATCGCTCGAGACGGCGATCTGCCCTGCGCGACGATGGGCGGGCTAAAAGCTCGTGGGTTCGCCGGTGGGGCCACGGGGGTGTATCAGGCCGTGGAAGCGGCGCTGCAGTTGCGAGGTCAAGCTGGAGCCTGTCAGGTGAAGCCGGCACGGGTGGGGATGATCCAGTCGTTGGGCGGGCCGGCCTCCACGGCCGTCGTGCATATCCTGTCCAACCAAATCGAGTAAGTTCGTCCACTGCCAGCCGATTGTTTTTGCTATACGAAACAGGCCTCTCAATTCCTATCAAATTAACCGAAAAGCCAGATTGATAGGCTTTGAGAGCGCATACGGCTACAATTTGCAGCGACTTACCACTCGGAGTGTCCTATGGAGATCCCACGACATTGGCGATTGAGAAAACAGCGCTATGCCTTGGTCGGTGAAGTTTGCCCTCACTGCAACGCCAAGATCTTTCCCCCACGCGATGTCTGTCCCGCGTGCCAAGGCGAGGCCAAAGAGCTTTACACCTTCCGCGGCAAGGGTGAAGTCTATTCCTTTACCACTATCTATGAGGCTCCTAGTGGGTTTGAGCACCAGGTGCCTTACACGGTAGCTCTGATCCGCTTGGAGGAAGGTCCTCTAGTCACGGCCCAGTTGACCGATGTGGACGCTTCGGACGTACACATCGGAATGCCCGTGGAAATGGTGACGCGCAAGATCCGGGAAGACGGCGATGAGCGGGGAATGATCATCTACGGCTATAAGTTCCGGCCGGCCATGAACTGAGCGACGTCTCAAGCGTCACACCTTGATCGATAACGAAAAGGGTGCAGAAGCGCCCTTTTCGTATTTGTGATGATCGTTTTCGTGCAGAGAGCGTGGAGCATACCGAGTAGCAACTGCGTTCTCCACAATGAAATCAAAACGCCTATGTTGATTGTGGCGGGCAGGGCTTTTCAAGAATCTTACTTTATGTTCTCGAGTTTAGACAAACGCTATCGTCCTGACGGTTCGTCAGGGTAAGAACTTGCACCTTACCAATCGCATTTTCAGGCCGGCTGCGCCGCCGCAGCGCCCTTCTTGACCACTTTGTAGCGCT
>Ga0116210_1000440_pt1 | contig 41475 bp, 34 predicted proteins | sample TshhotsprinmetaG_FD_94483 | JGI IMG/M metagenome (GOLD analysis project Ga0116210, IMG submission 94483) | Hot spring microbial communities from South Africa to study Microbial Dark Matter (Phase II) - Tshipise hot spring metaG | ecosystem: Environmental > Aquatic > Thermal springs > Hot... | reverse complement strand
TCTGTGACGAGATCAATACGCTGCAGAGGAGTTCGATCGCATGAGTGTTCTGTCATCCACACCTGCTGAAACAACGCTTCCGGCCTGGGTCGATCTGCCCGATCCGCGGCGCGTGCTGGCGGAGTCTGATCCGGAATTGTATGAAGCCATCGAGATGGAGCGTCGCCGTCAGGCCAGCGGCATCGAGTTGATCGCCAGCGAAAATTACGTCTCCCCGGCTGTGTTGGCCGCACTGGGAAGCGTGCTGACGAACAAATACGCCGAAGGATACCCGGGCAAACGCTATTACGGCGGCTGCGACGCCGTGGACGTCGCCGAGAACCTGGCGATCGAGCGGGCCAAGCGGCTCTTCGGCGCCGAGCACGCCAACGTGCAGCCTCATTCGGGCGCGCAGGCCAACGAGGCCGTCTATCTCGCCCTGCTGAAGCCAGGGGACGCCGTGTTGGGGCTGAAGCTTGACCACGGCGGTCACCTCACGCATGGCTTCCACCTGAACAGCTCCGGCAAGCTCTACAACTTCATGCATTATGGCGTCCACCCGGAGACCGAACGCATCGACTACGACGAGGTGGAGCGACTGGCGTTGGAGCATCGACCGAAGCTGATCGTGGCGGGCGCCAGCGCCTATCCCCGTTTTTGGGATTTTCCTCGCATGCGCGCGATTGCGGACAAGGTGGGCGCACGACTGATGATGGATATGGCGCACGTCGCCGGGCTGGTGGCCGCCAAATTGCACCCCGACCCGGTGCCCTACTGCGATGTAGTAACCTCGACAACGCACAAAACCTTGCGCGGACCGCGTGGAGGGCTAATTCTATGTCGCGCGGAGCTGGCCAAAGAGATCGACCGGGCGGTCTTTCCCGGCACCCAGGGCGGTCCCTTGATGCATGTGATTGCGTCCAAAGCGGTGGCCTTCGGTGAGGCTTTGCGTCCGGATTTCGTCGCCTATCAACGGCGAGTGTTGGACAATGCGCAGGTGTTGGCGAAAACGCTGCAGGAAGAAGGGTTGCGCATTGTCAGCGGCGGCACCGACAACCATCTGATGTTGGTCGATCTGAGCGTGCTGGGGACGGACGCCTATGGCAATGAGATCACCGGCAAGCTGGTGGAGAAGGCGTTGGACCGCGCGGGCATTCACTGTAACAAAAACATGATTCCGTTCGACAAGAAACCTGCACTGACCACCAGCGGCATCCGCCTGGGCACGCCGGCGGCGACGACACGAGGGCTTGGCGCCGAGGAGTTCGTCCAAATCGGCCGCTGGATCGCCCGCATCGCCAAGGATCCCACCAATGAGTCGCTCCAGCAGACCATCCGGGAAGAGGTCATCGCCATGACCGCAGCCTTCCCGGTTCCCGCATGACCCATCCTTCTCGGACGTCCCGTCGCACTCCTACGACGGGACGTCTGTTTTATCGGGCAAAGACATTTTCTGTTCAAATGCAGCGGAGCATCCCGATATGAAGATTGCAACCTCCCTCGAATCTCGCCGCTCGCTCCTTGGCACGCGAGAACAGGTCGGCTGGTACTTTTACGATTGGGCCAATTCAGCGTTCTCGACGACCGTTGTCTCGGTCTTTCTGGGACCGTATCTGACCGCAGTCACGCGCGCTGCGGCAGACGCCAACGGCTTTGTCTATCCGCTCGGCATTCCGGTGCGCGCCGACGCCTTCTTCCCTTACATGGTCTCGCTTTCGGTGCTGCTGCAGGTGTTGATCTTGCCGGTGATGGGCGCCATCGTGGATTACACGCATCTGAAAAAGCGACTGATGGCCGTCTTCGCTTATATCGGCGCTTTTTCGACGATCGGGCTCTATTTCTTGCAAGGCGAGTTGTACTGGCTGGGCGGCTTGCTCTTTTTGATCGCCAACGTCAGTTTTGGCGCGTCGATTGTCTGTTACAACGCCTTTCTGCCCGAGATCGCCGACCCTGACGAGCGCGACCGCGTCTCTTCGATCGGGTGGGCATTGGGCTATTTGGGCGGCGGGCTGCTGCTGCTGTTGAACTTAGTCTTTTTTGCCATGCGAGAGCGGTTCGGCGTGGACAGCGCCACTGCTGTGCGCATCAGCCTGGCTTCGGCGGGCATGTGGTGGGCGCTTTTCACGTTGCTGCCGTTAACCCGTCTACGCAGCCGGCAACCTCAGCGCCGGCTCCCTCCGGGAGAACGCTATCTCACCATCGGCTTCAAGCAGCTCCGCCAGACGCTGCGCGAGTTGCCCCGGTACCCGATGACCATGCTCTTTTTGCTTGCCTATCTTTTGTACAATGACGGCATCCAGACCGTGATCGCACTGAGCGCTCAGTTCGGCAGCGAAGAGCTGGGGATGACCGCCGACGAGCTGCCGCCGCTGTTCCTGATGGTGCAGTTTGTGGCGTTTTTTGGAGCGCTCTTTTTCGGCTATCTGGCGCAGTGGATCGGCGCCAAACGCGCCATTCTCATCAGCCTGGTGATCTGGACCAGCGTCACGATCTACGCCTATTCGCCCCTGCTGCAAACCGGACGCCAGTTTTTCATCCTGGGCGCCGTCATCGCCGTCGTGTTGGGCGGCAGTCAGGCGTTGAGCCGTTCGCTCTTCTCGCAGATGATCCCCAAAGGGCAGGAGACCGAGTATTTCAGCCTCTATGAAGTCAGCGAACGAGGTACAAGCTGGCTGGGCCCTCTGATTTTCGGGCTGGCGATTCAGTTCACCGACAGCTATCGGGTGGCGGTGCTGGCGGTCGGCCTCTTTTTCATCGCCGGCATGATTCTCTTGCCGCTGGTCGACGTGCGTCGCGCCATTGTAGAGGCGGGAAACGAGGTGCCGAAGCGGATATAGGGAGAGAGACAAGCGTCTTCTCACGCACTCTCTCCCTTTCCTCCCACTCTTTCCTTATTTTTTCCACTCGCTCAACTGGCCGGTGTTGGCGTCCAGGATGACGTGGATGCCGTCCTTTAACTCATCGAGGTTGCCCTGCGCACCGATGATCGCCGGCAGGCCCAGTTCCACGGCAGCTACGGCGGCGGGGCTGTCCATGCCGCCCTGGATAGTCACGAGGCCGCCGCTGCGTCGCAGCAGGCCGATCAGGGTACGGTCAACGCGCTCGGTGAAGATAATGTGTTGCGGACCCACCAGGATTTCTTCCGGGTTTTTGACGGGCGGATCGATCTTGATCAAAATGCCGGCCACTTCGCGCGCGCCGATGCCCACCCCGCGCACCAATATGCGGTCAATGCGCCGCACCATCATCAAGCTGGTGGCGCTGCGCACGTTGCCGACGACGCCCGCGGTCAGAACCACCGTGTCGCCTTCGCCTACGTAGCCTTTGGCCTGTGCGACGTTGATGGCGTCGGTGACCACCTCGTCGGTGTTGCTCAGCCGCTTGGTCAACAGAGGGTAGGTTCCCCAGTAGAGCGCAAGTTGCCTCTGCACCATCGGGCTGGGCGTCACAGCGATCAAGGGGACTTCGGGACGAAAGGCGGACATCAAGCGGGCTGTGGCGCCGCTGATGGTGGGTGCAATGATCGCCCGCGCTCTGGTTTCGTTGGCGGTGTAAACCGCCGCCCGACAGACTGCGCCCGCGGCCGAAAAGATGCGCGGCTCATTGTACTTGATCTTCTGATGTCCCAGCGTGGAACGCAGCCGCTCCGCCTCCTCGGCAATCTTCACCATGGTGGTGACGGCCTCCACCGGATACTGTCCGGAGGCCGTCTCGCCGGAGAGCATGATGGCGTCGCTGCCGTCGAGCACGGCATTGGCGACGTCGCTCGCTTCGGCGCGCGTCGGGCGCGGGTTGCGGATCATGGAATCGAGCATCTGGGTGGCGGTGATCACCGGTTTGGCGGCCACGATGCATTTGTTGATCAGAATTTTTTGCACGCTGGGCACAATTTCCGGGCTGGTCTCGATGCCGAGGTCGCCGCGCGCCACCATGATGCCGTCCGCCGCTTCGATGATCGAGTCGATGTTTTTCACCGCTTCGGGCTTTTCGATCTTGGCGATGACCGGCGTGACGCGGCCAAAAGCCGAATAATTTTGGATGATCGACTTGAGTTCGAGCACCTCATGCGCTTTGCGCACGAAGCTGAGCGCAACCCAGTCCACCTGATGGTCGATGGCGAATTTGACGTCCTCGATGTCCTTTTCCGTGAGGGCGGGAATGTCCAACGAGGCGTCGGGCAGATTCATCCCCTTGTTGCTGTGCAGGACGCCCGACAGGATCACCCGCGTGCGAATCTCCGTCTCGCCCGTTTCGATCACTTCCAGCTCCAGCATGCCGTCGTCGAGTAAGATGCGTTCACCCGGCTTGACGGCTTTGGGCAGGTCTTTGTATTGGACCGGGACACGCCCTGGCTCGCCGATGATGTCTTCTGTGGTCAGAATCAGCTCTTCCCCTTTGACGAGGGGCACCCCGCCTTCGCGCATCTTGCCTGTGCGCAGCTTGGGCCCCTGCAGGTCCGCCAGAATGGCGATCGGCTTTTGGAGTTGTTCTGCGACGACGCGCACGCGTTCGATCGTCTCAGCGTGATATTCATGCGAGCCATGGCTCATGTTGAGGCGAGCCACGTTCATGCCGGCTTCGGCGATGCGACGCAAAATGGGGAGCTCCCGACTGGCCGGGCCGATTGTGCAGACAATTTTGACGCGTAACATGAAAAATGATTCCTCGGTGTAACAAATTGGACGATTTTTTTGGGCGTAATCTTATCACACCATCCATGGATCAAGAAGAGCAGGCCAGGCGGTGGAGGAGCGAAGAAACCAGCGAGGTCATAGGCATGAAAGTTTGCGCCGCAGCGCTTCCTGGCGTTGGGGCCGCCCAGCGCATTAGACGGCGGTGTCCGTCCAGGAGCCCAAAAAGAAGCGCCTGGAAATCCAGCCAGGCGCTTCTTTGGAGTGTAAGAACAATAACGCCGACGGTGTTTTAATGAGAAGTTTTAACGAACTGGCTTTTTCACGACGTCAGGCTCGGGTGGGACGATGTTTTTCCCTGGCTTGACCGGCTTTTCGGGCGCATCGGTGAGCCCCGGTGCGATGGAAAGCCCCGGTGCAATCGACAATCCTGGCGCAGAGGGGCGCCCCGGCGCATCGGAAAGCCCAGGCGCCACCGGCGGCTCCGGCGCAACGACAGGAGGCTTAGACTCCTTGGGCGGCATGTCGACGATCACCGCCGGCGGATCGAGATTTACCGCAGGTGGATCGAGATTCACCGACGGCAACGTCGCAGACGATATTGTCTTATGGAGCACGGCGCCCGTCTGCGCCAACGAGGCGTCCACCGCTCCACCGACTGCGAGCAACCCGACGACGGCTGCAAGCGCCAACAGGCCCGCCAGCAAAGCATATTCAATCATGGACTGTCCGGCGTCCTGACGAAAGAGGTCAAAGCGCATTGTTCCCATCCCTTCTTTACATTCTTCTTTACGGATTCTTCTGTCTGTTTCCTTCGAGAATTTGCAATTCTCTCGATTTGAGTTCATCGTAGTCAGGGTAATTCAACCCTTGCTGCATTCAGAATAGCTCAATTTACGGACTTTTAAACTGTCAAGAAGCTAGCAAAGCGTCCGATAAAATATGCTCTGTTTGCGCAAGCGCCCGGCTATGCTATGATCTGAAAACAGAAGCTTGCTCTCTCAGTGCAATTCCGCTCCCAGGAAGGTTTCACATGCCGGGCATATCCGATCACGAGGCAAACCCTTTCACCTGGCTCCCTCCACCCGATCCTGCCTCGCTGGACGCCGAGGCGCTTGCGCTGCTCGAAAAAGCCCGCGCCAATGTCGGTTTTTTGCCGAACGTCTTTGCTGCATACGCAATTCGCCCCGAGCACATGTTGCGCTGGATCCGGCATTTCAACGCCGTTTTGCGCGGCCCGTCCGGCCTGAGCCCCGCCGAGCGCGAGATGATCGGGGTGGTCGTCTCCGCGGAGAATCGATGCCTGTACTGTTTGGTCAGCCACGGAGCCGAACTTCGCCAGCTGACAGGCGACCCCGTTTTTGCCGACCAACTCAGCTATGACTATCGTCGCGCCCCACTTGATGAGCGGACGCGAGCGATGCTCGATTATGCGGTGAAAATCACGCGCACACCCGTTGAATGCAATCAGGCGGACATCGAGCATTTGCGCAGCCTGGGATTCTCAGACCTCGACATCTTCGACATCATCGAGACGGCGGCGATGTTCAACTTCACCAATCGTCTCGCCTCCGCGACCGGCCTGTTGCCGAACCCAGAGTACTATAGCCAGGGGCGCGCCTCATGAACGACGGAAGTGAGGTCGGCGGCTGCGGTGAGTTTGAATGGAGACGGAATGCATGAGCGATATCGGCGTTTTTTTTCACCGCTTCGGATGGGCCTACACTGCGCCTGAGCCGAATCTGTGGCACAGCACTTTTTTCACCGAAAGCGAAGAGGAGTTCGATCTGTACGTGATGGTGGTGGAGGACTGGGCGCATTTCGCCGTAACGCCTTTTTTGCCGTCGGCGCCGGCGGCGCAGCAGGCGCGCATTCACAGTGCGCTGCTCAGGCTGAATCAGCAGATGCGCCTTGTGCGCTTTGCACTGGACGGCGACGGCGATGTTTCTTTAATCGCCGACGCCCCTCTCCACCGCTTGAATGACGCCTATTTCGCTCAAATTGTGGAGGCGTTCGTCTACTATGCCGACCGGCTGGCGGGCGAGCTGAGGCGCATGCTCTTCGACGCCCACTACGCATCGCCGTTGATTCGAGAACCGTAGCTTCCCTCGACGGCCTCGGAGATGGCGCCGCAATGACGAAAAATTCGTTGGAAGATGAGAAGGCTGTGACGATGGACAATCAACAGTTCACCGTGCGTGGGGCCGGAGGCGTCGAGCTGTTTGCACAGCGCTGGCGGCCAGACCGCGCGCCGCGCGGCGTTGTAGTGCTTGTGCACGGTTTTGGTGAGCATAGCGACCGCTATGGTTATCTGGTGACGGCTTTGACCGCGGCCGGCTACCTCGTCTATAGCTTCGACCATCGCGGCCATGGCCGTTCACCTGGCCAGCGCGGCCACGTGCACCGTTTCGACGACTTCCTGGAAGACGTGCGGCAGATGATCGCTCGTGCACGCGCCGACGAGCCGTCGCTGCCTCTCTTCCTGTTCGGCCATAGCGTCGGAGGGCTGGTCGCCCTGGATTATGCGATTCGTCATCCGGAGGAACTCCAGGGCGTCGTCGCCTCTGCGCCGCTGCTCTCCCAGCCGAACATCTCGCCGCTGGTGTTGACGATCGCCCGTCTGCTCTCTCGCCTCGCTCCGACCTTCCCGCTCGACACCGGACTCGATCCGACGACGATCGCTCGCGACCCGGCCGAGGTGCAGCGCTATACGACAGATCCGTTGGTGCACGCCAAGACCTCCGCCCGCGCCGCCGCAGAAGCCATGGATGCGGTGGCCTGGGTGCAGGCGCATGCCGGCGAGTTGCGCACGCCTTTGTTGCTCTATCACGGCGGCGCCGATCGGCTGGCGCCCATCGCAGGCAGCCGGACGTTTTTTGTCAACGCGGGCAGCGCCGATAAAACCTTTTGGGAACTCCCCGACGGTTTTCACGAGGCGCACAACGATCTGGATCGTGAGCAGCTTTTCGCCCGGCTCGTGGCCTGGTTGGATGCTCGCACGCAATAACGGGGGTGCAACTCATCGCCATATATTCTCGATGGGCGGATAGGAGCGTTGGGGGAAAGGATCGGCCGCGCATCAACGTCGTGCATGAACAAAGGCGGAGGGGAGATGAGCATCTCCCCTCCGCCCACGAAACGACGATTGTTTGGATTGATCAAGCGTTGTAGCCGAGCAAACGGCCGCTGCCTGGACAAGCTCGATCAGGCGTGAACGGCCTCTTTTTGGGCCAATTTTTCGTCGAGAATGGCGTTCAGCCTTTCGATCTCCTGGTTCAGTTTCGCCAATCGTTCGCGCGTCGGAATTCCCAGCCGGGTCAGCGCGCGCTCGACCTGACGTTCCAGCTGCGCCTCGAAGTCTTGCCCCGCCTCGTTCGCCAGCCGCGCCGAGCGTCGGAAATCCGCTTCAACCTGCTCGTGGAAAGGCGCCTGCTGTTTCGTGATGCAGCGACTCCATTCGGCCAGCGTTGCATAGAGCGCCTCTTCCATCCGTTCGCCGCGCTCAACTGCGTCGTTCAACAGTTTTTCACTGCTCTGGTACAACCCGCCGACCTGATCGCAGACAATTCCCCACAGCCCAAGATACGCCAGCGCCAGCTTGCGCCCTTGCGCACGAATGGGTTGAAACCGCACGGTTTGCAGTTGTTGAACCTTCCCTGAATTCGTTTTAGAGGAGGCGTTCACCCTCTGGATAGCTGCTTTCATTGCTCGACTCCTCTGCGCCGCCTTTCGGAGTGACTTGAAACGATGCCGTTGCGCCTTGACAGATCATGACGCAATGCGTTATAAAAATTATAACACGCTGCGTCATAAAAGTCAATGACTTTGGGCGCCTTCTTCTGCAGGGAAAAGAAGCGGCAACAGCTCAGGCGCATAACGAGCGACGAGCGAACGCGAGATGGCGTTCGAGCGAGCAATTTCACTGAACATGGCGGCGCTGGGGCGGAGGCGCCGCTCCTGCGTCTCCGGGTCAAGTTCGACCAGGCCAAAGCGCAATCCCCAGCCCTCCGACCACTCGAAATTGTCGGTGAACGTCCAGTGAAAATAGCCGCGCACGTCACAGCCATCTCGAATCGCTCGATAGAGCTTGTACAGGTGTCCCAATAACCAACGCGGACGCTGGTCGTCGTCTTGATCGGGGAGGCCGTTCTCGGTGATGTAGATCGGTTTGTGCAAGACGTTGACTTCCTGCACGATCTGGTTCAGCGCCTGCGGCGCGTATTCGCTGTATACGCCGCGCCAGCCCGAGTCGGAATATTCTCCCTCTGGATGGTAGTGCTCTTCGCCGAAAAGGAGGCGCGGGTCTGGGCGAAAACGGACGAGATCGCGCGTGTAGAAGTTGATGCCGATGAAGTCTGCGCTGTCCTCCAGCGTGCGATGGTATTCGTTCAGCCCCAGGGGAAAACGGATCTTGCCGTCGATGGAGCCCATGAGCCAGACATGTTCTGCGATGTAGCGTTTCAGCGCTGCGGCCTTGCGGTCGAGCCAACTTGCCGGGTTGGAAGGCGCAAAGACGCGCACCGGCATAGCGTAGCCGACTTGGGCGTTCGGCTGCACCGCATGGATGGTCTGATAGGCGGCCCCGTGCGCCTGCAGCATATGGCGAAAGACGCGCAGCGCCAGCAGCAGGTTCGTTTTTTCCGGCGGCCAGATCCCGCGCACCCACCCCTGCGCCACATAGACCAGGGGTTCATTGATCGTCACCCAGAGCTTGCACAGATCGCCTAACGCCTGCACCACATGCCGCACATAGCGCTGGAAGTAGGGAACCACCTCCCCTTTCTCCCAGCCGCCGATGCGCTCCAGCCAGAGCGGGTTGGTGAAATGATGCAGCGTGACCATCGGCTCCATGCCGCGACGACGCAGACCGTCCAACATTTCCCGGTAACGCTCGATGGCGGTGGAATCAAACCGGCCCGGCTCCGGCTCGATGCGGCTCCATTCCACGCTCATGCGATGGGCGTTGAGGCCAAGCCGCTGCATCAGGTCGAAATCCACCTCAGCGTTGCGCCACCAATCGCAGGCCAGGCCGCTGCGCTCTCCACGCCAGATTTTGCCGTGTTGTTGTTCAAAGGCCCACCATTGATTGTTGGTGTTCTCGCCCTCCACCTGGTGAGAGGAAGTCGCCGTTCCCCAGAGGAACCCGTCGGGGAATCGCAGTGCATCTTGCGTTTCGTTCATGCTTGTCGTCATTTCTCCGGATTCTTTTCAGGTTGATAGACGGTGTCCGCCTGGCGTTCCCAGGGCAAATGGGTTAATTCCACGCGGGCGGCGTCGAGAAAGCTGCGGCTGTATTCATCAGGATAGTTCCCTGCATAGACGACGCGGCGAACGCCGGCGTTGATCAACATTTTGGCGCAGGTCAAGCAGGGTTGGTGGGTGACGTAGGCGGTGGCGCCTTCCGTGCTGACGCCGTGCAGCGCCGCCTGAATCAACGCATTCTGCTCGGCGTGAAGCGTGCGCACGCAGTGGCCGTCCACCATGAGATGGCCGACGTCGTCGCAGTGGGGCAGCCCCGCCGGGGCGCCGTTGTAGCCGGTGGCGAGGATGCGACGATCGCGCACCAGCACACAGCCGACATGGGCGCGGTCGCACGTGCTGCGTTGCGCCACCGTGAACGCAATTTGCAGAAAGTACTCATCCCAGGAAGGGCGCTGACGGCGCACTGGAGATTCCGGCTGCAATGTGGACATCCTCTTCTTCGGATTATTTTTGTTCCTCGACCGCATCGACCGGGCGCCAGTCCACCAGGAGGTCCGCCAGCACGGCGTCCCGATCGCGTTCATCGACAAACGCCAGATACAGCGTAAGCGGCGACGCAGTCTTGCGTTGTGCGTCGTCGCCGTCCGGTCGATAGGTGATCGCAAGGCCGGGCAGCGCGCGACGGTCGACATGAGCGAGACCGGGTTGAATCGCTGTAATTTGTTCAGGCGTAAAAAAGGCGTACCAGAGGCCGACCTCCTCTTCCGGCCAGGCGGCGATCGCCCAAATGCGCCGCGGTCGCACCTGGCACAGCAGGGCATGTTCACGCGTGGCGAAGGTGCGATAGAAACCGGGCAGCGCTGTGAAGGCGCGCACCTTCCGTTCTACGCTCAGCACTCCGGTCACGTAGACGGGGCGTTTCTGCGCCGGCGCCAGAACCTGCGCCGGAGGCGTCGGGGAGGGCTGCGGGATGAACGTCGTATAGGCGCGACGGCGGGCATATCGCACGGTCAGGTGAAGCGCGACTGCGAGGGCCAGCAGCGCACTTCCCACCATCCAACTTCCCGGCAGAGGCAGAACGGTCCACGCCAGCGCCAAACCCGCCAATATCAAATAGAGCCAGCGAATCAGCGGTGCGCCGAGCAATTCAGCGCGTTCCAGCAAGTAAAGGCGCGTAAGCCAAAGCTCTGCAGGCGCATCGGGCAGAAACTCCGTTGGTTTTTGGTGAATGCGCGGCGGCGCCGGAGCGGGCGGCGACCCATTTTGTGAAATCATCGTTGCATCGCCAATAAGAAGCCAGGTTTCCGCGGAAACCTGGCGACGATTCTCGTTTCAGACTGCTTCCAGCCCTGTTCGGGCGCTAAACCGGCTGCGGCACGCGTCCGCCCAGGTCAAGGCCGCTGTCGGCGCGTTTGTCATCCCCGCGCACCTGGCCGGCGGTTTTCGATGCGCCGGCGGGGCTCTCCTGGCTGCGCGGGGCGACGGCGCTGTCCCCGACGGGGGTCTCGCCTCGCATCAGCGCCTGGAACTCGGCGGCGTTCAACGTCTCGACCTCGAGCAGGCGTTGCGCAACGCGTTCCAGCGCCTCCCAGTGTTCGAGCAGCAGCTGATGACACCGTTCATGCGCCTCGTCGACAAGCCGTTTCACCTCTTCATCGATCGCCTGGGCCACCTTGTCGCTGTAGTTGCGATGTTCGCTGAAAGCGCGGTTGAGAAACATCATCTCCTCGCGCTCGCCGTAGCGGATGGGGCCGAGGCGCTCGCTCATCCCCCACTGGGTGACCATGGCGCGCGCCATGGCGGTCACGCGTTCCAGGTCATTGGCGGCGCCGGTGGTGACGTCGCCGAAGCGAATCTTCTCTGCAACGCGGCCGCCGAGCAGCGCCACCAATTGGTCGCGGAACTTGGCGCGCGTCATGAGGTTGGATTCTTCATCGGGCAGGCTCATCGTATAGCCGCCCGCCATGCCGCGCGGCACGATGGTGACCTTGTGCACCGGGTCATGGTTAGGCAACACATGCATGGCCACGGCGTGGCCGGCCTCGTGGTAGGCGACAATTTCTTTTTCCTTGGGAGTGATCAGGCGACTGCGTCGTTCTGGGCCGGCGATCACGCGCTCGATCGCCTCTTGCAATTCTTCGTTGCCGATCGAGCGGCGATTGCGTCGCGCCGCCAGGATGGCGGCTTCGTTGACCAGATTTTCCAGGTCGGCGCCGGCGAAGCCGGGCGTCTGTTTGGCGATCACGTCGAGATCGACGTCTGCAGCCAGCGGTTTCCCGCGCACATGCACGTCTAGGATGGCGCGGCGGCCGCGCATGTCCGGCGCATCCATGGTCACGCGACGGTCGAAGCGGCCGGGGCGCAGCAACGCCGGGTCAAGAATGTCCGGGCGGTTCGTGGCGGCGATGATGATGATGTTGGTGTCGGTGTCGAAGCCATCCATCTCGACCAGAATCTGGTTGAGCGTCTGCTCGCGCTCGTCGTGCGAGCCGCCCAGCCCGGCCCCGCGGTGCCGACCGACGGCGTCGATTTCGTCGATGAAGATGATGCAGGGCGAATTTTTCTTGGCCTGTTCAAAGAGATCGCGCACGCGGCTGGCGCCGACGCCGACGAACATCTCTACGAATTCAGAGCCGGAAATGCTGAAGAAAGGCACGCCCGCTTCGCCGGAGATGGCCTTCGCCATCAGCGTCTTCCCTGTGCCCGGCGGACCGACGAGCAACACGCCCTTGGGGATGCGCGCGCCCAGCGCCGCAAACTTTTGCGGCTCTTTTAAGAATTCGACGACCTCCTGCAGCTCTTGCTTGGCCTCCTCATTGCCCGCCACATCTTTGAAGGTGACGGTGGGGCGGTCGCCGGTGAACATGCGCGCGCGGCTTTTACCGAAGCTGAACGCCTGATTGCCTGCACCCTGCGCCTGGCGCAAGATGAAGAAGAAAAAGGCGCCGAGCAACAACAACGGCAACACGGCGATCAAAACGCCGCTCCAGGTGTCCCAGAACTGCGGCGGGGCCACGCTGACATCCACGACCGCCATCTGCTCGGGCGTCACGCCAAGGTTGAGCAGCGTCTTGGTCAGTCCGACGCCCTGCTCGATGCGGGATTGCAGCGTTTCGCCGTTGCGGGTGATGACCAGAATGCGGTCGCCGTTGATTTCGATGGCGCGCACGTCGTTGTTACGGACGAGCGTCGCCACTTTGGCGATCGGTGCATCGCTGATCGGGGTGGAAGCGCGACGCGCCAGCGAGCTGTAGAGAAACGCGCCGAGGGCCAGAATCAGCAGCAGGTAAATGACGCCATTGCGCAGTTGTTTTGAATTCATTCGGTGTCCTGTCGAGTCATCTCAAGGTCTCGTCGAACGGTCTGCACACGATTTCGAGTGCATCCATCGAAAAGACGCTTCCTTATGCCAAGTGTATCACACGTCCAGGAGAGCGTCAAAGCCTTTGTACATTTCTCTTCACAAGCGTATTACCTTGTGCAAAGTATATGCAGATGATGGGTTTCCGGCAGTAGGGCTACTTCCAGGATGGCCGGCCGCTTCGCAGAGAAAGTTCACAGACACAGACGCAGTGAGACGACGTTGAGTTCCGTCCTCCATTCAACCGAAAAACGCCCAAAAAACGCCGTCAAGAAATATACGCCGGCTGGAGCAAACGCCAGCCGGCGCAATGCAGTGGCGCCCATGTTTTTAATTGATCGGGGAATCGTCGTAGGTGCGGCTCGCAGCCGCACGCTCTCGATGTCCCGCAGGGCCTTGGGGAAGGCCAGGAAGCGCTGCTCGCACAGCGCCTACGGGTTGCCAGACGATTTGTTGTTAAATTTCATCAAGCTTCCCAGAAAAAAAGGAGGCGTCAGGAAGCGCTTACGGCGGGCGCCAGGCCGAACTCCTCCAGCACCCAATGCACCCAGTTGACGACGCGTTGCGGGGTGAGCGCCGCCTGGTTGTCCTCATCGATCGGCAGGCCCATCAGCACGCCCTCGAACGAGGCGCGAGAGAACTCGAACTGATAGCTGGAGTCGGGCACGATCCAGCCGACCGTCTCGGCGCCGAGCTCGGTGATGCGGTCCCCGATGATGCCGATGGCGTCCACGAAACTGTTGGAGTAGCCGAACTGGTCGCCGCAGCCAAAGAGCGCCACCTTCTTCCCCTTCAGCCCCTCGCTCGTCAGGAGGGGAAGCGTCAGTCCCCAGTCGTCCTGCAGCTCACCGATGTTCCAGGTCGAAGCGCCGAACATCAGGAAATCATAATTGGGAAACAGCTTTGCGTTCGCTGCGGAGATCACCATCACGTCGCAGGTGGCCAGCCCGGTGGCCTCGATCTCGTTCTTGATCATATTGGCGACGCGCTCGGTGCAGCCGGTGCTGCTGCCAAAGAAAATGCCGATTTTCGCTGTCATAAACCATCGTCTCCTTGACCGTCGTCTCCTTGCCCCGATTGATGGACTCAAAACTCATCGATTATTGACAACTATACCGTCCGCCGCCACGATTGGCAAGTAAGCTGCGTTCCTGGTGAAAAATGGAGCAAGGCCCCATCAACGCGCTCAATCCGACTGTGTGTTTTTGCGATAAGGCAGGAGTTCAAGCAGTCGATCGAGCGCATCTGGCGCAGCGATGTCCAGCACGCGCCCTTCCGCAGCGCGGAAGAGGCGGTCGTGGATCGCCATTTCCAGGCCGGCGCGCGTCGATTTCCCCCACACCGTGCGCGCAAGGATGACGTCCACGCCCAGCCGGTCGAGCGCGCGCAGGCGTGCGAACAAATGACGCGCGACGGCGGCGGGATCGCGCTGCGGGCCGGGGCTTACAATTCTTGCCTGAAGATCGGCGAGGGAGTGCGCTTCCTCGTCGGTTGTGAACAGGCCGACGCGCAACCCTCGTTCATTCAGGGCGGCGACAGCGCTGCGCAGAAAGTGCAGCGCCGTTTCGGTCTCGCCCGCCAATAGCACCATCGGCGCACGCGGGGCGTAGTGCCTGAGGAGGGTTCCGGGCGAGGCCGCAGCTTCCGCCTCGGATGCGATGAGCGGCGCCTCAGGCGTCTTCAGCTCGGGCAGAAGCACTCGCAGCGCTTCGACGGTGGCGCCGCCTGGACGCAACAACAGCGGCGGGCTTTGCGTCAGGTCAACGACGGTGGATTCCACCCCGATCGAAGTAGGGCCGCCATCGAGCACAATATCGATGCGCCCGTTGAGATCGTCGAGCACGTGTTGCGCCGTCGTGGGGCTGGGGCGGCTGAACAGGTTGGCGCTCGGCGCTGCGACCGGCAGTGCGCACGCCTGCAGCAACGCCAGCGCCACCGGATGGGCCGGCATGCGCACCGCCACCGTGTCGCGGCCTGCAGAGACGTTGGGCGGCACGCGAGGGTGACGTCGCAGGACGAGCGTCAGCGGGCCGGGCCAGAAACGCTCCGCCAGCGCATAAGCGATGGCCGGAATGTCGACGGCCACGCGCTCGAGCTGGGCGATGCTCGCCAGATGCACGATCAACGGGTCGCTGAAAGGGCGTTGTTTGGCGATGAAGATGCGCTCCACCGCCTGTGCGTCCAGCGCATTGGCGCCCAGCCCATAGACCGTTTCCGTCGGGAACGCAACCAGGCGCCCTTCCGCCAGCGCCTGGGCGGCCGCTGCGATAGCAGCAGGGTCAGGATGAGCAGGATCCACGTGAAAAACTTGCGTCGCAATGGTCATCATGAGATAGCTTACCAGCCAGGGCCATAGACTGAAAAAGCGATGCGTTGAATTTGAGCAAACGTCGGCGACAACGAGCTTGAAGCACCGAACAGGCGATGCATCTTAGACCAAAAACACCCTAAAAAACAGATTGACGGCTCGACATCGCCTGTGCTATACTCGTCTTCGATTCCAGACAGTGAATAATATTCATATAGGCGAACAATATCTCGCAGCGCCTATGCGCGAGCACTCTCCTTACACATCGTTGAATTGAAAGCAGAGTCATGGCGGAGATCGTAAAAGAAGCGCACCTTTATCCTCGCGGTGTTCGCCCTCGGCTGTCGCGCTGGCGACGTCGAGAGATCCTCGACGCCTATCTGTTTATCTCGCCCACGGTGATCGGTCTGCTTGTTTTTTTGCTGGGGCCGATCATCGCCTCCGCCGTGCTCAGCTTCACCGACTATGACATTTTGACCGCTCCAGCGTGGGTTGGCTTAGACAATTACATCCAATTGTTTCAAGACGGTCTCTTTTGGCAGGCGCTGCGGGTGAGCGTCATCTACTCGGTCATCAGCGTGCCGTTGGGGCTGGCGCTCTCGCTTGGTGCGGCGCTTCTGCTCAACCAGAAGATCCGCGGGGTTGCGATTCTGCGCTCCATCTATTATATGCCCACCATCATTTCCGGCGTGGCCGTCGCTATGCTGTGGCGCTGGCTTTTCAACGCACAGTTCGGGATGGTGAACATCCTGCTGGGGAAGATCGGCATTCGGGGGCCCATGTGGCTGACCGATGAGCGTTGGGCGCTGACGGCCATCATCATCGCCAGCTTTTGGGGGTTGGGCGGCGCCATGTTGATTTACCTGGCCGGCCTGCAGGGCATCCCTTCGGAGTTGTATGAGGCTGCCGAGATCGACGGCGCCACCGAGCAGGCGAAGTTCCGCTACATTACTTTGCCCATGATCTCCCACGTCACCTTTTTCAATCTGGTGCTCGGCATCATCGGCGCGCTGCAGCTCTTTACAGACGCCTACGTAATGACCGGCGGCGGCCCGAACAACGCCACCCTATTTCTGTCGCTCTATCTCTATCGGCAGGCGTTTCTCTATTTGAAGATGGGGTATGCATCGGCCATGGCTTGGGTGCTCTTCGCCATTGTTCTGATTCTGACGTTGCTGGTCTTCAAATCCTCGCCGATGTGGGTGTACTACGAAAGCGAAAGAAGGAGGGCGGCATGAATGCAACGCAACGCCATCGGCCGCTGCCCTTCTGGCGCACAAAGCGCGGGCAGGAGCGCATTCGGTTGACGCTGAGCACCGTGATCGCTCTTCTCGGCGCCTCTCTGCTGATTCTACCCTTCTATTGGATGATTTCCACCGCGCTCAAGACGCCGGCCCAGGTCTTTGCGCTGCCGCCGGTCTGGTTTCCGATTCCGCCGCAGTTCGGCAACTTCGTCGAAGCCGTGACCCTGATCCCGATGCATCTGTATGCATTCAACACTTTTTTCATCGTCTTCATGGTCATGATCGGCACGCTCCTTTCCTGTTCGCTCAGCGCCTATGGCTTTGCGCGCTTTCGAGCGCCGGGGCTGGACTTTATCTTTTTGGTCTTGCTCGCCACCATGATGCTGCCCGGCGCCGTGACGTTGGTGCCGACCTACCTGTTGTTCAACGCTTTAGGGTGGGTGAACACCTTCCTGCCGTTGATTGTCCCCGCCTACTTTGGCAGCGCCTTCTTCATCTTCTTGATGCGCCAGTTCTATCTAACCATCCCCATCGATCTGGAGGATGCAGCCAAGATCGACGGCGCCAACTCCTTCCAGATTTACTGGCGCATCATGCTGCCGTTGAGCAAGCCGGTGCTGGCGACGGTGGCGGTCTTCACCTTTGTCTGGACGTACAACGATTTTTTCTCGCCTTTGATTTATCTGACCGATGAAGCGCACCGCACGATCGCTGTGGCGCTTTCCTATTTCCAGGGGTCGCCGCGCGTCGGCCCTCAGATGCACATTTTGATGGCGGCTGCGGCCATCTCGTTGGCGCCTCCTTTGGTTCTCTTTATCGCTGCGCAACGGTACTTTGTGCGCGGGATTGTAACGACCGGCATCCGCGGGTGACGGCGGTGGAGGCCCGACGTCGTTTGCGCCCTTCCAGGCAGGATTTCCAGGCTTTTGCGTCCATTTCCAAAATTGTGAGTTTGTTCCAACCGTTCATTGAGTCCAAGGAGGATGCTCAAGATGTTCACGCCGCTCAGCCGAAGAGAGTTTCTCAAATCAACCGCAGCCGGCGCAATGCTCCTGGCGACCGGCTCCCTGGCGTCCTGCGCTGCGCCGTTGGCGCCGACGGCGCAGGACGGCGCGCCGGGCGCCGCCGTGCAGGTCGTCCGCGCCCTGATGTGGAGCAACGGCCCGATCATCGACGATAATTTCAAAAAGCGCGCCGCCGACTTCAACGAGCTGCACAAAGGTGCCATTGAAATCAATCTGCAGCTGTTGCCTTGGGATCAATACTGGTCCAAGATTGACCTTTCGTACGCCGCCAGAGACCCATACGACATCTATTTTTGGGATATCCAGGCCTATGGACACTATAAGGCCGGGTTGTTGCGCAACCTTCAGCCCTTCGTCGACGCTGCGCCGGAATTGATGGACCCCGAACAGTATCCCGTCGCTTTGTACGATGTGTGGCGCTTCGACGGCGAAAATCTCTATGCGTTGCCCGAGAATTTCCAGATTCTGGCCTTCTACTACAACAAAGATTTGTTGGACCAGGCCGGCCTTCCCTATCCAGATGAAAACTACACCTGGGACGCCCTGATCGAAGCGTCAAAGCAGCTGAAGCAAGGCGAAGGCGACCAGGTCACGCAGTGGGGCTTCGATCTCGGCGATCTCCACGCCTGGTGGGGCGCGCAGACGCTGGCCTGGGCGATGGGCGGCGCCTTCTTCGACCGCATCGTCGAGCCGACGCGCATGCAGATGAGCGATCCACCCAATGTGCAGGCGCTGCAGTTCCTCCAGGACTTGCTCTGGAAAGACAACCTTGCGCCCACCTTCAGCCAGGCCGAATTTCTGGCGCCGGGAACCAGCCTCTTCCAGGCCGGGAAGGCGGCCATGTTGGTGGCGGGGAGCTGGTCGCTCTCCGGTTATAAAGACGTTGCCTTCAATTGGGGCATCGCCCCCCTGCCCAAATGGATCGACACGCGCGTGCCGGCCTTTTGGTTCGGCGGCTGGGTGATCACACGCGATAGCAAGGCCCCGGAGGGGGCGTTCGAGTTCGCGCGCTGGTCGGCCACCGATTATCAACAGACCATGGCCGTCAACCACGACTGGATTCCGCTGCGCAAAGAGGCGCGCGAGTCAGCGGCCATGTTTGAAGGGATGCCCGACGGCTTTGACATCACCCTGGCGTCCATCTTTGAGGCGCGCCTCGGCGACGTTTATCACAGCAGATCGCAGGAGCTGCTCAACGAGGCCATCTTCCCCAACCTTGAGCAGCTGTGGGCGAATAAAATCACGGCGGCGCAAGCCGCTGCGCAGATGGACGAAAAAGGCAATCAAATCCTACAGAAAGGCGCCTGATGAGCTTTGAGCATGGAGTTTGGGAGATCGAACAGGATGACCTGCGCTGCCGCGTCGAGTGGCGCGAGCGGCGACTGTTCTGGCAAATCATCCATCCGCTGGCCCCGGGTGGAAGGACGCATCCGACGCCGATCGGCGCCATTGCCGTGGAGGGACGGCCCGCGCAATGGACAAAGCTGGTCGGCGTCGAACAGGGCGGAGAGGCGGCTCCTTGCCTGAAGGTGACTCTGGAGGATGAAACGGGCCGCCTGCGCCTTGTACGTTCATTTGAGCTTTTTCCCGGTCATCCCTTCGTGCGCACATGGGGGGTGGTGGAGCGCGTGGACACAGCCGATCCTGCGCCGCTCATCGACGACGCCGAAATTTTGCGGCTGGAGCTGTCGGCGACGCAGCCCGTCACGCTTTTTCATGTGGAGCAGTTCAGTTGGGCCTACCCGAAAGATTTTTTCACTCCGCGCCAGGTCTCGCTGCGGCCTTACATCGTCCCGCACGAGCTGCGTATGGGGTCGTTTCCTTCTCACTACACGGCGCCTTCGAGCTGCGCCTGGGTCGCCCTGCGCCACGGCCCGCCCGATCCCTCCGAGGAAACGCCGGGCGGTGGGCCGGGGCTGGTGGTCGGCGTTGAATTCAACGGCAAGAGCCGGCTGCGCGCCTGGGCGACGCTGGAGAGCGTTGCGCTGGAAAGCCGCATCGACGAGCTGGCGCATCGGCTTCAGCCCGAGGAACCTTTTGAAATTCCCGCCTTTTTCGTCGGCTGTTACGACGGCGACTGGGACGAGGCGGGCTATGTCACGCAGCGCTTCGCCGAGGCGCACGTGCACCCGCCGATGCCGGATCACCGCTATCCGTGGGTTCAGTACAACTCCTGGAAGTACGGCCAGGAGATCAACGAGGCGCAGCAGCTGGCCGTGTTGGAGCGTTGCGCCGAGTTGGGGATCGAAGTGGTCGTGCTCGACCTCGGTTGGGCGCGCACGATCGGCGACTGGCGACCCAACCCGGTGAAATTCCCGCGCGGGCTGCGCCCCATCGCCGAACGCGCTCATGAATTGGGCATGAAGTTCGGCGTGCATGTGGCCATCGCCCAGATGGCGCCGGATGCGCCGGCGGCATTGGCGCATCCGGAGTGGCTGGCCTTTGGCGGCGACGACTACTACGGCGCCGGCGCCATTTGCCTGGGCCATCGGCCCTGCCAGGAGTGGCTGATCGAATCGCTGGCGCGGCTGGTGGCGGAGGAGCAGCTCGACTACATCATCCAGGACGGCGAGGATGTCGTCAAACGCTGCCTGCGCGCCGACCACACGCATGCGCCCGGCGACAGCAATTACGCCAATTCGACGATGGGGCTGGATCGGGTGATTCAGGCCGTCCGTCAGGCGCACCCGCACCTAGTGTGGGAAAACTGCGAGGACGGCGGCTGCATGATGACCTATCGTATGGCGCGACTCTGTCACACCTCTATCACGGTGGACAACATCGCCACATACGCCACGCGGCAAGGAATCTATGGCGCGTCCTATCCCTTCTCCCCCCGCTACAGCGTGCGTTACATGGAGGACGATCCGACGCCCTACACGCTGCGCAGCGCCATCTTCGGCGGGCCGCTGATCTTGATGCAGCGCATCGGCGAGTGGAACGAGCAGGAGATGGCCGACGCCAAACGGGCGATCGCAGAGTACAAACGTCTGCGCTCCGTCATTCGCGACGGCAAGGTCATCCACCTGCTGGCCCCGCGCCACAACGTCGAACGCCATGGCCGCGGCTGGGACGCCATCCAGGCTGTCAGTCCGGATCAGGCGCGCAGCGTGGTGATGGTCTATCGCGCGCTGGGCGGACCGGAGGAGCGGGTGATTCGACCGCGCGGCCTGCGCAGCGGCGCCTCCTATCGCGTGCATTGGGCAGACGCCGGCTGCACGGAGGTGCGCAGCGCCGAAAGCCTGCATGCAGATGGCCTGACCGTGAAACTCAGGGAGCTTGGCTCCGAAATCATTGAGCTTGCAATGGTGGAAATGTGAGGCGGACCCATGCAACAGGTCCTGGCGGCGTGCGGCGCAGCGTTCGTCAGCGTCGAAGCGGACGGCGCAACGTGGCGCATCGGCAACGAGAAGGTTCAGAAAACGGTGGCGTGGAGGGACGGCGAGGGGCTTCGCCTGAGCGCGTTGGAGCATCGGGTCACCGGCAGGAAGTGGCGCCCCCTCCCGTTCGACCACGAAGCGGCGGGCGATGAATTTCTGTTCCATTGGAATGAAAGCGCGCTCTCTGGACGCCGGGCTTCGGCGCTGATGTCGGCGCGCGCCGAAGCGGATGAGCGATCGGTCACGCTTGCACTTGCGTTGCAGGTCGGCGAGAGCCTGAACGTAACGCTCTATCAGCGCGTGCACGCCGGGCTTGCCGTGATCGAGCAGTGGCTGGAAGTCGCGCCGCGGCGCGCCGGGACGCTCAGCCGCGTGGCGCCGTTGACGCTCGCCGTCGCCGATCTCGATGCGCCAACGCTGCACTGGGTGCGCGGCCTGCAAAATCATGGCGCCGGCATGCCGGCGCGCGGACCGTATCCGGCCTATCGGCTGCGCAGCGAACCCCTCGGCGAACTCCATCTGCACTCAGGGTTGCGCTCCACCTGGCATGAAATTCCCTGGTTCGTTCTTCAAGGCGCAGCCGGCGGCGAGGGGCTTTTCGTCGGGCTGAGCTATTCTGGCCGTTGGTCCGCAACTGCGCGCAACCTGGGGCAAGGGGCGGCTCTGGAGCTTTTCAGCGACGGCTATGCAACGCCGCTGCATCCTGGCGAGCGCTGGACCAGCCCGGTCAGCTTTTTAGGCTTCTTTTGCGGCGACCTGGACGATGCGGCGCACGCGCAACACGCCTATGTGCGCCGCGCCGTCGTTCCGCCCACTCCGGAGGATTTCCCCTGGGTGCAATACAACACCTGGTTCGCCCATCTGGTCGACATCGACGAGACGATCTTGCGTCCAGAGGCCGAGCTGGCGGCCCGCCTCGGCGTCGAGGTGTTCGTGATCGACGCCGGCTGGTGGGAGCCAAGCCGGCGCACCAGCGACAACTTCACCACCGGCCTGGGCGTCTGGCGGCCAAGCGCCGAGAAATTCCCCAGCGGCCTTCCCGCCTTCGGCGATTTCGTGCGCTCCCTAGGCATGAAATTCGGCATCTGGGTCGAGCCGGAGCGCGTGGACCTGCGACAGGAAGGAACGTGGCGGCTCGACTGGCTGGCGCGCCATCACGACGCCATCATCTCGCCGCCCTGGCCGCCCGACACCGTGAGCGGCTGGCTTTGCTTCGGTCATCCCGAGGTGCAGGCGTGGGCGATCGACTGGATCAGCCGGCTGGTGAGCGATGTCGGAGCAGATTGGCTGAAGTGGGACTCCAACTGGTGGGGCGTCTGCACCTGCGCGCATCATGGGCACAGCGCAACCGACGGCGAATTCCATCAGGTGCAGGGGGTGCATCGGGTGATGAGCGAGCTGCGCAGGCGCTTTCCACACCTGATCATCGAGAACTGTGCGGGCGGCGGCGTGCGCAGCGACTTCGCCATGTTGGCGCACACGCACATCACCTGGCTGCACGATGCTTCGACGCCCAGCCGACGCGTGCGCTTCCACTTGGCCGGCGCCACGCATCCCTTCCCGCCCGAGCTGTGCAACACGTGGGTCGTCGACGCCGAGGACGAGCCGCTGACCGATTCGACGACGCCGCAACATCAAATCGACGCCATCCTCCGCAGCCGCATGTTCGGCGCATTTGGCCTCTCCGCCCGGTTGATGCACTGGACGGAGGACGCCTTCCAGGCGATGCAGAAAGCCATCGCCCAGTACAAGCGGCTGCGCCCCCTTCTCAAACATGGCGATTTCTATCATCTACTGCCGCAGGTCGATTTGCAATGCCCTGACCTCGACCTGCAAGGCCGATGGGAAGCCTACGCCGTGATCGCCGCAGACCGAAGCCAGGGCGCCGTCTGGGTCTTCCGCGATCCTAAGGGCGAACCCAGCCGGCGGTTGCATCTGCGCGGTCTGGATGCGACGCGCACCTATGCGGTGACGGACATCGACGCTGCACGCACGGTGGGACGCTCCGGTGCAGCGCTGATGGAGCAAGGCCTTGCAGTTGATCTGGGCGAACACACCTCGGCGCTGCTCCTGCTCGAGGCGGAGCCATAGGCGCAACGCTGCAAAAAAACGCTGCTTTATCGAGACAATCTCGAGACGAGAAGAGGTGTCGAGACGAGAGGAGGTCGAGCAGGACGTAGCCGGCCGCTTCAGACTTGGCGTCTTTGCGACTTTTTGCCGACGGCGTCGGCGTGGGGTACGATTATCCTGAAATTTGTCGGCGGCGTTGCTCCTGACGGGAACGACGCGCACAGTCTGCACTGAGGCAAATGCATTATGTTCAAACGGTTGGATCACGTGGGCCTTGTTGTCCACGACATCGACGCAACATTGCAGGTGTATTGCAACCAGCTTGGATTCAGGCTGTTGGAGCGGGTGGAGATCCCGGAGCAGAAGGTGATTGCGGCTTTTCTGGATGCAGGCAACAGCACGATCGAGCTGATTTCGCCGACCGACGGCGAGAGCGGCACGGCGCGTTTTCTTGCAAATCGAGGCGAAGGGACGCATCATGTCTGCTATGAGGTGGACGACATCGAAGCGACGCTGGCCGAGCTGCGCAGTGCGGGCGTGCGACTCATCGACGAAACCCCTCGCCAGGGAGTGCACGGCCTGATCGCGTTCATCCACCCTAAAGCCGCCCATGGCCTGATGATCGAGCTGTTGCAGAAAACGCATCGGTGAGGAGCACATGGAGACCACAACACCGTTGACCGTCGAGCAGTGTCGCGCTGCTCTGAAGAAAGTCATCGACCCTGAAATTTACCAAAACATCGTTGACCTGGGGCTGGTCTACGGCATCGACGTCGGAGATGACCGTTCGGTCATTGTCACAATGACGTTGACCACGCCGCACTGCCCCTTGGGGCCGCAGATCATCGAGAACGTCCAACGCGAGCTGAGCGCCATCGGCGCCTCTTCTGTGGATGTCAACATCGTCTGGACGCCGCCGTGGACGCCCGACGCCATGACGCCGGAGCTGAAAAAATTGCTGGGCATTGGGACTGAGGAAGAGGAAGAAGAGGAGCCGGCCCTGGTGGTCGAGCCGCCTCCGCCGCCTGCCAAGAAAAAGCGAGGGTTGTTCGGCTGGCTTTTCCGTTGAGCCAGGCCTCGGGCGCGCCGGATTTTCATCACGTCCACCGCCAACATCGAGCCATGTCCCAGCGCACCTTCTTTCTCAACCATTTCCCCTGGAGAGTTTCCACACCGCAGCGAGGAGAGTCGTCGCAGCGGAGAGGGTCGGTCGGCGCGTCGCTCTGGCTGGGCAGCGCTCTCTGGCTCATGGCCTACGGCGGGTTAGGGGTGCTGCTCTGGCGCGAGGGCGTTGCTCGGTGGGGGATGCTGCACACGTTCTTGCTCGTCAGCAGCATTATCTTGGGCGTTGCGGTGGGGCTCGGATGGTGGAAAGCGCTGGCGCAGAAGCCTCACTTCGGCGGCCGTTGGAAACCGTTGAATCAGGAGCAGTTGATGGCGCTGAGCCCCAGCGAGTTTGAGGCGTATGTGGCGGAGCGCCTCTTTGTGCGTCGCGGCTTTCAAGTGATCAACGTGCGCGACACCAAAGATGGCGGCGTCGATGTGCTTGTCACCGACCACCTCGGTCAGAAAGCGATCGTGCAATGCAAACGCTATCGGAATTCCACTGTCGGGGCCAGCGTCGTGCGCGATCTGTACGGCACCATGATGCATGAAGGCGCGGTGTACGGCTACCTGGTGACCAGCGGCCCGATCAGCGAGGAGGCGCGGCGCTGGGCTGCGGGCAAGCCGATGCAGCTCATCGACGGCAAGCAACTGGTTGAGCTGAGCAAGAAGTAAATGGGGCAATATGAGTGCAAAACCTGCTGTCTTCGCACACCGCGGCGCTCGTCGCGTGGCGCCGGAGAACACCTTGCCCGCCTTTGCGCGCGCATTGGAGATGGGGGTGGCCGGCATCGAGCTCGACGTTCACCGCAGCGCCGATGGGCGTCTCGTCGTCATTCATGATTTCACCGTCGATAAGACCACGAACGGCCGGGGCTGCGTCGAGCAGATGAGCGCGGCGGAGCTGCGGCGACTTGACGCCGGCGGTTATTTCGACTCGAAGTTCGCCGGCGTTCAGATTCCGTTTTTGGAGGAAGTGCTCGAGCTCGTCGGCGACCGTTGCCGATTGAATATTGAGATCAAGAGCACGCACCCCTACGCCGACGACGCCTCCGCAGGCGTGGCGGCGCTTATCCGCGAACGCAACCTGTACGACCAGGTGATCGTCTCCAGCTTCAACCCGATCACCCTGATCAAGATGCGCCATCTTGACCCCAGGATCGCGCTCGGGATGCTCTACGACGCCTCCATGCCGGCGTTCCTGCGTCGGGTGTGGGCCGGGCCGCCGATTCGACCGGAGGCGCAACATCCTCATCACGCCCTGATCGACGCCGAGTTCATGGCGTGGGCGCGCAGCCTGCCGGCAGCCGTCAACACGTGGACGGTCAACGAAGTCGAAGAGGCGCGACGCCTTGCCGCCTTAGGCGTCGATGTCATCATCACCGACGTCCCCGACCAGATTATGATGGGGCTGGCCTCGCCCGCCATTTCGCCAGCGTGATGGCTCCGGAGAAACAGATGACGACGGCGACGGCGCCTGGCAAGATCATCCTCGTCGGCGAACACGCCGTCGTGTATGGGCGACCGGCCATCGCAGCGCCGGTCTGGCAATGCGTGGCGACGGCGGCGATTGCGCCTGCACCGCCTGCAAGCGGCGTCACCATCTCCGCCGTGGACATTGATCGCCGCTTTGCGCTGGCGGAGGCGGGCGACGATGAGCCGCTGGCGGTCGTCGCCCGGTTGGCGATGAAGCATCTTGGCGTGCAGAATCTTCCCGATCTGCACATTGAACTGCACAGCGACATCCCCATCGCCGGCGGTTTGGGCAGCGGCGCTGCGCTGAGCACGGCGTTGGTGCGCGCACTCTTCGCCCATTTCGGCCAGGTCGTCGAACCGGAGGTCGTCAGCGCCATCGTCTATGAAAGCGAGCGCTTCTATCATGGCGCGCCCAGCGGCATCGACAACACCGTCGTCGCCTTTGGTCAACCGATCTGGTTCATCAAGGGCAAGGCAGCCGAACCCTTCTGGCCTGCGGCTCCGCTGACGTTGGTCATCGCCGACAGCGGCGTTCCCAGCCCAACGAAAGAGACGGTCGGCGCAGTGCGACGTCTTTGGGAGCGAGAAACGGCGCGTTGCGAGGCCATTTTTGACGAAATCGCCGGGCTGGCGCAGCGGGCGCGCCTGGCCATCGAGCAGGGCGATCAGAGAACGCTGGGACAGCTTTTCGACGCCAATCAAGCGTTGTTGGAGGCGCTCACGGTCAGTTCGGAGACGCTGGAGAGGCTGATCGACGCCGCCCGCCGGGCAGGGGCATTAGGCGCGAAACTGAGCGGCGGCGGTCGCGGAGGCAACATCATCGCCCTGGTGGAGCCGGCGCGCATCGATGCGGTGTCCGCTGCGCTGAGGACGTCAGGCGCCCGGCGCGTCATCGTCACCCGGATAGAGCCTCGCTCTTTTGGGGCTCATTCTCACCGACCGGCAACCAGAGGGTCAGGGTGAGCGTTTTCTCCGCTCCGTATTCGACGGTCAAGTGTCCACCGTGCAAGCGGGCGACGCTGCGCGCAATGGTCAGGCCGAGGTCAGCGTCAATTTCGTTCATCCACGCCTGTTTGATCGTTTCTACGTCTTCGTGCAGCGGCGGTGTCAGCGTTTCAGCGCGATCGCAGCGAAAATAAAAACCGATGTAGGGTGCATTGTACATGACGCCGCTTTCCACGGCGCCAGAACCGGATTTGCAGACGCGTTGCGCATATTCATGCAGCCGGCGCAACGCTTCGGAGAGGAGACGGACATCCCCGTGTATAATGGCATCCCTTTCTTGAGCAGTCGACTTCGCCTCCGGCAGCTTAGATTGGGGGCAATCGGCGCATTCGCCGAGAATATCTTTCCAGAGCGTATATGCGTTGATCGGTTCAATATGATGCAGCGCGCCTGACAGACTCTGGAGCTCCGCCATCAGCAAAAAGTTTTCGATCAGATGCTGCAGGCGCCGACCGCCCTCCAGAATGGCTTGCGCCACCATGCGCAGCTCTTCAGCCTCGATGGAATTGTCGCTGGCGGCCAACAGTTCTGCATAGCCCAGGATAAAGGTCAACGGGTTGCGAAATTCGTGTTGCAACAGGCCGACGATCTGACTGCGCAGCTGCTCCATGTTGCGCTCAATTTCCGCCTCGATCAACTGACGTCGCTTGAGTGCATTTTCGACGGACGCAACCAGATCTTTGGGATCGACCGGTTTGGTCAGATAGTCTTCGACGCCGATTTCTTTGGCGCGGCGTTGATTTTCCGCCGCACTATAGGCCGTGAGAAAAATGACGGGCAAGAGTCGGAAGTCCGGATCGCTGCGCAGGCGCTGCAGGAACGCGTACCCATCCATCACAGGCATGGCGATGTCACAGATGATCACGTCCGGTGTAAAGCGACGAAGCGCTTCCAGCGCCTCGCGGCCATTGTAGACGCCTGTGACGCGGTAGCCGTAGAATTGCAGCATCTCGGTGAGCGCCAGATTGAGATTTGCATCGTCCTCCACCAATAGGACCGACGCCTTATTCTCTTGTTGGCTTTTATCTGAAAAGGTGCTCATCAGGTTCGTTTTTCATTGCGGGCTCCGGAGAAGCCTGACCACAGTGGACAACTGTCGCTAAAGATTTTGTCGGCCTTCTCCATCTTTCCCGCCTTTTCTCCGGTTAAACGCGCCCTTGTTAAAGAGCTTAAGCGTTAGAAAGTTGCAAATCTGTAAACTAAAGTCCTGATACGGGTGAACCCTTGCGCTACGGTGCAACAAATCCCTACCGGACAGGATGCATCCGGATGGGTGAGTGCAGCGTGTTTTCTGTTTCACGCAAACGGATGTCGTTATGGCGTCGGTTCCACCGGCTTGAGCACAAAGACGCCCAGTGGAGGCAGACGAAGGGGGGCCGAGAACTTACAATTTTGCCATGGCAAGTCCTGAGCCGCGATCAATCCTGTGTTTGTCACCCCGCTGCCGCCGTAGATCGTCCAGTCGCTGTTGAGCACCTCGCGGTAAAAGCCGCGGATCGGCAGCCCAACGCGGTAGGACTCGCGCACGACGGGGGTGAAGTTGCAGACGAAAATGAGCATCTCCGAAGGCTCCTTGGCGCGGCGCTGGAAGCTGATGATCGACTGTTCGGCGTCGGTGAAGTCGATCCACTGAAAGCCTTCCCAACTGTAATCCACCTCAAAGAGCGCCGGCTCATGGCGATAGAAATGGTTCAGATCGCGCACGAAGCGCTGCAGCTTCCGGTGGTCTTCAAATTGCAGCAGGTGCCAATCCAGGCTGCGCGCCTCGCTCCATTCCGACCACTGCCCGAATTCGCCGCCCATAAACAGCAGCTTCTTGCCGGGATGTCCATACATGTAGGCGTAGAGGGCGCGCAGGTTGGCGAACTTCTGCCAGACGTCGCCGGGCATCTTGTCGAGCATCGACTTTTTGAGATGCACCACCTCGTCGTGGCTGAAGGGCAAGATGAAGTTCTCGTGGAAGGCGTAGATCAGGCTGAAGGTGATCTCGTTCTGATGGTAGCGTCGATAGATGGGGTCTTTTTGCATGTAGCTGAGCGTGTCGTGCATCCACCCCATGTTCCACTTGTAATCGAAGCCGAGGCCGCCCATGTAGGTGGGGCGGGTCACCATCGGCCAGGAGGTGCTCTCTTCGGCGCAGGTGATGGCGCCGGGCGCGTGCTCATGCACAAGCTCGTTGAAGCGCCGCAGAAAGTCGATCGCCTCCAGGTTTTCGCGACCGCCGTACTTGTTGGGAATCCACTCTCCGGGGCTGCGACTGTAGTCTAGATAGAGCATGGAGGCGACGGCGTCGACGCGCAGGCCGTCGATGTGATATTTTTTGAGCCAAAAGAGGGCGTTGCTGAGCAGGAAGTTGCGCACTTCGTTACGACCGTAGTTGAAGATCTTGGTGCCCCAGTCGCGATGTTCGCCCTGGCGAGGATCGGCGTGTTCATAGAGATGGGTGCCGTCAAAGAAGGCCAAACCATGTGCATCGCGCGGGAAGTGCGCGGGCACCCAGTCCAATATCACGCCGACGCCGTGCTGATGGCAGTAGTCGACGAAGTACATGAAGTCGTCCGGCGTGCCAAAGCGGCTGGTCGGCGCATAGTAGCCGGTGACCTGATAGCCCCAGGAGCCATCGAAGGGATGCTCGGCGATCGGCATCAGCTCGATGTGGGTGTAGCCCATTTCTTTCACATAGTCAACCAGTTGGTGCGCCAGCTCGCGATAGTTGAGAAATGAATTTCCTTCTCCTCTCCGCCAGCTTCCCAGATGCACTTCGTAGATGCTCATGGGCCGATCGAGCGCCTGCGTCTGTGCGCGCCGCTCCATCCACTCCTGGTCGTTCCATTGATAGGAATCGATGTCCCATACGCGCGTGTCGGTGCTGGGGCGCACTTCAAAGTAGAAGCCGTAGGGGTCGGATTTGTCGATTTCATAGCCCAGGAACTGGGATTTGATCGAGTATTTGTAGTGCATTCCCTTGGGCAGGTTGGGAATGAACGTCTCCCAGACGCCGCCGTCCCCACGACGCTGCATCGGGTTGACGCGATTGTCCCACGCGTTGAACGGCCCGATCACGCTGACGCGCAGGGCATTCGGCGCCCACACCGCAAAGTGCACGCCCTGGACGCCCTCCACCGTGCGGATGTGTGCGCCCAAGCGTTCGTAGCTTTCTAGAAAATTGCCTTCGCCGTGCAGATAAAGCTCAAAATCGGTCAGGAGCAAGGGGAAGCGATAGGGGTCCTCCAGCTCGTGCTCTGCATCATCTCCGCCTAGCGCGACGATGCGATAGGGGAAGATTTCCTTGCGCTCCGGAAAAGTGGCCTCGAAAAAGCCGGCGGGATGGACGCGCTGCATCGGCGTGCGCGCGCCGCTGGCGAGCTCCAGCACATCGACCGCCTTGTCCAGCGGGCGAAAGACGCGGATCGCCACCATTTCCTGCCCATCGACGCGCACCACATGAGGGCCCAAAATCTGGTAGGGCGCGCCGTGGTAGCCGCCGACGATCGCCTCGATTTCGGCGCGATCCGCCGTGGTCTCGGGTTCAGCCGGCGCAGCCGTCGGAGCAGGCTCCGGCGACGCCGATTCGGCGGGTGCGGCGTCGTCCAGGCTCGGCGTCGCCGTTGGCTGAACGTCCTCGAGAGTTTTCGCCTGTGAAGTTTCGCTGCGCAGGGCTTCGTCCGGTTTCTTGGCTTGCATCTGCTGCGCACTTTCCTGCAGCGTGCTCTGTTTGGTTTCTGCGCCGGTCTGTGGAGTCGTCTTCTTGCGGTTCATTGTGTGATCTCCGCTCTTGCGTTTGGATGGCGGCTGGATGGCTGAGGAGCGAGGCGTTGCGTCTCGCTCAAGGGACGTTCTCCCCGGTTGCGTCTGAATTCGTCGCTACGCGAGATGAAGGTGCGCTTCAACAGTGTACCATGAAAACGCAAAGAGACCGAAGCGAGCCTCAGATTTTCTGGACGTCGTGTGAACGGCTCTCGCGCACGCCGGCCGCCGAGATTTCGATGAATTCGGCCGTTCGTTGCAGCTCTTCGATGCAATGCGCGCCGCCGTAGCTGAGACCGGAGCGCAGGCCGCCCACCAGCTGGTGGAGAATCTCCGCCACCTGCCCTCGGTAGGGCACGACGGCCTCGACCCCTTCCGGCACCACTTTGTCCCAGTCTTGCTGCTCTTCGGCGCTTTCGTCGCCGTTCTGCTCTGCGCTGCGCCTTCCGATCACTGCGCCCAGGGAAGCCATGCCGCGCACCACCTTGACCTTTTGCCCGTCGCGGATGACCGGCGCGCCCGGCGCTTCCTCGCAACCGGCGAAAAGGCTGCCGATCATCACCGTGCTGGCGCCGGCGGCGAGCGCCTTCACCAGGTCGCCCGAGGAGCGGATGCCGCCGTCGGCGATCACGGGCGTGTCAAGCCCCGCCTCGCGCAACCCGCGCACGGCGTCCATGATGGCGGTCAGCTGCGGGACGCCAAAGCCGGTCACGACGCGGGTCGTGCAGATCGAGCCGGGGCCAATGCCCACTTTGACCGCATCGGCGCCCGCCTCGGCCAGGTCGCGCGCGCCCTCCGCCGTCGCCACATTGCCGGCGACGATTTGGGCGTCGGGGAAGTTGCGGCGCAAGGTCTGCAACATCTCGATGCAGTGATCGGCGTGACCGTGCGCAATGTCGAGCACCAGCACATCGACGCCGGCCTTCACCAACGCCTCCGCGCGCTGCAACTCTCCCGGCTTGACTCCGATCGCTGCGCCGACGAGCAGACGCCCCTGCGCATCCATGCTCGCCTGCGCCCGATGTTCGATGCGCTCCACATCCCGCGAGGTGATCAGCCCGACGACCGCCCCCTCGCGATCGACCACCGGCAGCTTTTCGAGCCGATGCTCGTAGAGGATGGCGCGCGCCTCCGCCGAGGTGACCGAAGGCCCCACGGAAACGATGTGATCGGCGGGCGTCATCGCCTGCGCCACCGTCTGCACGCTTTCGGGAGCGAGCAGCAGATCGCGCCGCGTGATGATGCCCACCAGCCGGCCATTCGGGTCGACGACGAGCAGCCCGCCGACCTCGTGCTTGTCCATCAACTTTTTCGCTTCTGCGATAGAGGCGTCGGCGAAAACCGTGTACGGATTCTCCACGATCAACCCTTGGGCGCGTTTGACCTTTTCCACTTGCCGCGCCTGCTGCTCGATGCTCATGAAGCGGTGAATGATCCCGATGCCGCCTGCACGCGCCATGGCAATGGCCATTCTCCATTCGGTGACGGTGTCCATGTTGGCGCTCAGAATCGGGATCGACAGACGGATTTTGCGCGTCAGATGCGACGAAACGTCCACGTCCATGCGCGAGCGCACGGGAGAACGCCGCGGCACGAGCAACACATCATCGAAAGTCAATCCTTTGGTCGGTCGAATTCTCATGGCGTCACTCCTTTGTGAGCACAGAATATCGGACAAATCCTCCGACGGCCCCGCCGATCCAGACTGCATTGTCCACACCGACGATCGCCGTGACATGGTTCGACGGCAGCGCGCCTTCCGTCGTTTCCTGGCGCCAGCCGTCGCCTGCATCGTAGAAGAGGCCGGCGTCCTGCGTGCCGACCCAAAGCGAGGCGCCCTGCGCAAGAATCTGCGTGACGGCGCGCTCGCCGACCGCCGGAACCGGCGCGACGGCGCCGTTGCGCAGTTCAACCAGGCCGGCGTCGGTGCCGATGTAGAGCAGATCGCCGTCCTTCGCCAGCGCCGTGATCGCGTTGCTGGGCAGGCCGATATTTTCGCCGGTGAAGACTTCGAGCTGATTGCGTGCAAAGCGATAGAGGCCGCCGCCGGCGCTGCCGATCCACATCGCCTCGCCATCCGGCAGCAGCGCCTGAATATTCCCGGAGGGCAGACCGGCTTCCTCCGTCAGATTGACGAAAACGGCGCCGTTCCAGATGCTGACGCCGACGCTGGTTCCCAGCCAGATGCGCCCGCGACTGTCTTCGGCGATGGCCTGCACCACGCCGTCGAGCAGGCCATCTTCCGCCGTCAGCGGCGTCCAGCTTTCGCCGTCCCAGACGCTTGCGCCCTCGCCGGCGACCCAGAGTTCGCCGTTGCGCGCCGCGTACAGCGCACGAATCGAGGCGACGCCGGCGTCCGGGAGCACTTGCGGCGGCCGGTTGGGAGCGATGATGCGCTGCACCCCGCCGTCGGTGACCGCCCACAGCGCGCCCTCCGGTCCGACGACGGCGCCGCGCACGGCGTTGCCTTTGATCCCCTCGTTGGCTTTGACGAATTTTCTCCAACCGGCGCCATCGTAGACGCTGTAGCCGTCGCCGGCCGTCGTGAAATAGAGACGGCCTTCGGCGTCAAGCGTCAGCTGCGTGAGGGGAGCGCCGGCCATGCCCTCCTCGCCCCGGAAAGCCTCCACGCACGCGGTCGTGACCGGATCGAAGCGGCAGATGGCGCCGTCGACGTCGCCGATCCACACATGGCCGTCAGGGGTGGGGGCGACGCCGACGATCAGGCGCAGCGGAAAGCCCTCGTTTGCCGCCTCTTCGGCGCTGAACACCGTCCATGCATCGCCCTCGATGCGATACAAGACGCCTTCTCCCCCTAGCCAGACGACGCCGTCTTCGGCCACGGCAACGGCGCCAATGCGGTTATTTTCCAGTGGACTGTTGGCGGCGCTGTAGAACGTGGAGTCGGGGCCGGCGGCGACGGTCACGCCGTCGTCTGCTATAACCCAGATTTGCTCCAGCGCGCCAACGACGGCGACTTTGCGCACGTTGTTGGAGGCAAGGCCGCTGTTGCGGTCGAGGTGTCGCCACTGCCCGGTGCGTGCATCGAAGACATCGATGCCGTGACGGGTGTATCCGACCACTAGATAGCCGTCCTCTGCATCGCACGCCAGTGCCGAGACGTCGTCGTAACGCAGCTCGCTGTTGCGGCTGTTCCATGAGCGCCAACCCCCGGCGCGCGGGTCGATGACCTGCAGGCCATCGTCGCTGCCGAAGAGCACGCCTAGCTCGGGCAAGGGGCAGTGGACCACCGCCGTCAGGCGATTGGCCGTCAGCCCGTTGAGGGTGGTGAATTTCACAGGCGTTGCGCTGCCGCGCGTCCACGCCAGCGCGCCGCCGTCGCTGGCGATCCAGATCGTGTTGCCGACGACGGCGAGATCGTTCATCCAGTTGCCGTCCGAGACCACAGTCCAGGCCTGACTGCTGCGGACAGGAGCGGGCGTCGGCGTAGGCGTCACCAGGCTGGCGATGGCGATCGCCGTCAATTGCGCGACGGTGGGAGTGGGCGAGGGAGGTGCAATCACTTCCCCTCGCAACGCCGAAGTCGGCGCAGGGGGCGGCGTCGTTTGAGGCGTCGCCCCGGCTGCGACTGCTTCCGGCTCGAAGAACGAAACGCTTTGCAGAAGGCGGGTGAACGCTTGTTCCGTTTCCGCCGCCCAAATTACAGAAGGCGCCGTAGCGGCTGCGACAAAAACCTGTCCTGAACCGTGGGGCGCAACCACGATGCGCGCCTCAACGGGCTCGCCGTCCACCGTTCCCTGGATGGAGAGCGCCACGCCGCTGCGGCCACCCACCGAAATCGACTCCTGTGCGTTCATCTCGCCTGCGGTGCGTTCCAGCAATGGCCGGGCAATGCGCAGGGCCGTTTCTTCCAAAGAGCTATTTGTGGGCAGCCCAAAGGTGGTCAACGGGAGCACGTCCAGGCCAATGGTGGAGACGTTGTCGGCCTGGTGTTCGTCGGTCGCCGAGACGATGCGCGTCAGCGTGATCGCCGCTCCCTGCATGGCGACCTCATAACCGGGCGGCGGCTGCACTCGATACCCGCCCGTCGACGCAACGAGGCGGACGTCTGCAACCGGCATGGGAGTGGGCGTGAGGGTGGGCGTCGCCGTGCGCGTGGGCGTAGGCGCCGGTCGAATGGTGACCGCGGGCTGGCTGCGCAGGGTCAACCCGATCAACCCGATCAGCGCCACAAGCAACAGCAAAGTAATTCCTGCTGAGACCGCTCGAAAGCTTGACGAACGCACCGAATTCTCCTCACTTCGTCCGTTGCCGCACGCTCTGGGGCGCGCGTACGCCGGACGTAGAACGCCAGATTTTCGCCGCAACGCCGACTCGGCGTAAAAATTTTACCATCGGAATGTGGTCGGACAAAGGTTTGGGCGAGAAGCGGTGAAGCTCTCAGGAGGAGGAAAGTTGAGCGAAGCTTCTTTTTGCGTTAATTGATCGCCTGGCTGGAATCGGGTACAATGAAACAAATCCGTGCACCAGGAGCTTTGCCATGAACCTCGACGGATTGCTCAGCGAGCTTGAGCGCCGCGTGCCCGCCGATCGTCTGTTGCGAAAATCCGCCCAACTGGCGCCCTATGAATCCGATGCGCTGACGGCATTTCGTTCTCGGCCGGCGGCCGTGTTGTTGGCCGCGACGCAGGAGGAGGTCATCCAGGCCGTGCGTCTGTGCCATCGCTACGGCGTCCCCTTCGTGGCGCGTGGCAGCGGCACCAGCCTCTCCGGCGGCTCGTTGCCGGTGGAGAACGGTCTCGTCATTGCGCTCAATCGCCTCAATCGCATCCTGCGCCTGGACCCTGCGCAGCGCATCGCCGTCGTCGAGCCAGGCGTGATCAACCTGGACGTCTCCCGCGCGGCCGCTCCGCACGGCCTCTACTACGCGCCTGACCCCTCCAGCCAGCTCATCTGCACGATCGGCGGCAATGTTGCATTCAACTCCGGCGGCGCGCATTGCCTGAAATATGGCATGACCGTCAACCACGTGCTCGGTCTTAAAGCCGTGCTGCCTGACGGAGAAGTGGTGCAATTGGGCGGCGAGAGCCTGGAACAGGTCGGCCCCGACCTGACGGGCTTTTTTGTCGGCTCCGAAGGGCTGTTCGGCGTCGCGTTGGAGATCGCGCTGCGGCTCCTACCGAAGCCGGAATGCTATCGCACCGTGCTGGCTGCGTATGACTCGCTGCAGGCGGCGGGCGACGCCGTGGCGAGCGTGGTGGCTTCGGGGTTGTTGCCCGGCGCCATGGAGATCATGGATGCGCTCGCCATCGAAGCCGCGGAGGCGGCGGTGCAGGCCGGCTACCCGCGCGATGCAGCTGCGCTCCTGATCGTGGAGTTGGAAGGCGAACGCATCCAGGTCGAAGCGGAGTTCGCCCATCTGATGCAGGTCATCGAAGGCTCGAATCCCAAGACGGTCGCCGTCGCCAAAGATGACGCCGACCGCGCCCGCATCTGGAAAGGCCGCAAGAGCGCGTTTTCGGCGGTCGGTCGGCTCAGCCCGGATTATCTGGTGCAAGACGGCGTGGTTCCCCGCAGTCGGCTCGGCGAGGCATTGGCGACCATCGAACGACTGAGCCAAGACTATGGGCTGCGCGTCGCCAACGTCTTCCACGCCGGCGACGGCAACCTGCATCCGCTCATCCTCTTCAACGGGCGCATTCCGGGCGAGCTGGAGCGCGCCGAGGCGCTGGCGGGCGAAATCATCCAGATGTGCATTGCGTTGGGCGGCTCCATCACCGGCGAGCATGGCGTCGGCATGGAAAAGCGCCAGCATATGTCCTCGATGTTCACCGAGACCAACCTCCAGGTCATGGCCGAGCTGCGTCGCGCGCTCGACCCGGGCGAGCTGGCCAATCGCGGCAAGATGTTCCCGCAAGGCGAAGCGCCTGCGCTGCACGCCCACGGCCCGCATCCGCTTGAAGCGCAGGGCTTGATTTCACGAATGTAGACAGAGAGCAATCATGACCACGTTGACGACCCTCGCCCCGCAAAGCTACGAAGATGTGCAGGCGGCGATCTGCCAACATGGGCGCATCTTCGTCCGCGGCGCCGGCTCCAAGCCGGCGCTTGCCCCACCTTTCGTCGACGGCGACGATGCGGCGCTCCTGGACATGCGAGGGCTGCGCGGCGTCGTCGAGTATGAGCCTGGCGAGTTTGTCTTCACGGCGCGGGCCGGCTCTTCGTTGCGCGAGATCGCCGCCCTGCTCGCCGAACATGGCCAGTATCTTCCCTTTGACCCGCCGTTGGTCGACCAGGGCGCCACGCTCGGCGGAACCATCGCTGCAGGGCTGAGCGGGTCGGGGCGTCATCGCTACGGCGGGCTGCGCGACTTTCTCATCGGCGTGCGCTTCGTCGATGGACAGGGCCGGTTGGTGCGCGGCGGGGGCAAAGTCGTCAAGAACGCCGCCGGCTTCGACCTGCCCAAGCTGATGATCGGCAGCCTGGGGCGGCTAGGCGTCATCGTCGAGGCTAGCTTCAAAGTCTTCCCGCAGCCGCCCGCCTACGCGACGCTGCGCGTGACGCAGCCTTCGCTTGATGCGGCGCTGACCACCATCGCCCGCCTCAACGGCTCCAGCTTCGACCTCGAGGCGTTCGATCTCGTCTTTGAAGAGGAGCGGCCGACGCTCTACATCCGCCAGGGCGGGTTCGCCGCAGCGCTGGCGGAGCGGCAGGAGCGTCTGCGCGCCTGGCTGGGGGGCGGCGAGCCGCTCCCAGAGCCGGAGGAGGCGGCTTTCTGGTCGGCGGGTCGAGAGTTCGCCTGGGCGCCGGCGACATGGGCGCTGGTCAAGACGCCGGTCACGCTCAACGTCATTCCTGCGCTCGATCAGGCGCTGCAGGCCGCCGGCGCGCAACGGCGCTACGTCGCAGGCGCTGCGCTGGCGTGGATCGCCTGGCCGGGCGACCTGGGTCAACTCGACGCCTATCTCACCCAGCTCCAACTGGGAGGGCTTGCGCTGCGCGGAGAGGCGGAGTGGCCCTTCGTCGGCGTGCGCAACGGCGCGTCGCTCATTGCGCGCGTCAAGCGCGTGCTCGACCCGTTCCATCGTTTCCCAATTCTGTGAGTCGCTGCGTATGCTGCACACCATTCCCGTCGATGCACTGGGGCCACAGGGCGAGGCGATGGCGAAAGCCGTCGAAACCTGCGTGCATTGCGGCTTCTGTCTCGCCTCCTGCCCCACCTATCGCGTCCTGGGCGAAGAGATGGACTCGCCGCGCGGGCGCATCTTTCTTATGAAAGAGGCCCTGGAAGGTCGGATTGAAACTTCCGAGGCGCTCCCGTTCATCGACCGCTGTCTGGGCTGCATGGCCTGCGTCACGGCCTGTCCCTCCGGCGTCGAGTACGGCCATCTGCTGACGCCCTTCCGCGCCCGCGCCGAAGAGGCGCGCCGCCGGCCGCCGCTCAACCAGGCGGTGCGCACGCTGATTCAGGAGACGCTGCCCTATCCTCAGCGCTTCCGTCTGGCCGTGCAGAGCGGTCGCCTGGGGCGGTGGATGCGCCCCTTGCTCCCTGCGCCGATCGGCGCCATGCTCGACCTCCTGCCTGAACGCCTGCCGGAGGCGCCGCCGTTGCCGGAAGTCTATCCGGCGCAGGGCAAACGCCGCGCACGCGTGGCGCTGCTGGCGGGCTGCGTGCAACGGGTGCTGGCGCCGCAGATCAACTGGGCGACGCTGCGCGTGCTCGCCCGCAACGGCGTCGAAACCATCGTCCCGCGCGGCCAGGGATGCTGCGGTTCGCTCTCTTTGCACATCGGCGAGGCTGCGCATGCGCGTGCGCTGGCGCGACGCAATTTCCAGGCGTTTCCTGCCGACGTCGACGCCATCATCACCAACGCGGCGGGCTGCGGCTCCGGCATGCAGGAGTATGGGCTGCTCTTCGCCGGCGAGCCGGACGCCGACCTGGCGGAAACGTTTGGGAACCGTGTGCGCGACGTCAGCGTTTTTTTGGATGAACTGGGCGTCGAAACGCCCCCGCCTCTGCCGCAGCCGCTGACGGCGGCCTACCACGACGCCTGTCATCTGGCGCACGCTCAACGGGTGACGGCGCCGCCGCGACGACTGCTCAGCCAGATTGCCAATCTGCGCCTCGTCGAGATCCCTGAAGGAGAGCTTTGCTGCGGCTCGGCGGGGACGTATAATCTAGAACAGCCGGAGCTGGCGCGCGCCATCGGCGAACGTAAGGCGCGCAATATTCTGAGCACCGCAGCCGAAGCAGTCATTACAGGCAACATCGGCTGCATCGCTCAAATCAAGACGCATTTGGAACTGCTGGGCAAGCCGCTTCCCCTCTGGCATACAGTGCAGGCGTTGGATTGGGCGTATCGGGGACAGCCGTTGGGAAGCGATGGCTCCGTTTGAAAGGGAATTCGTCATGTCAAAGTTTGTGCGCATCAAAACTGAACTGCGCGAGCTCAGACTGCTCAAACAGGCGCTGGACGACCTCAAGCTGGACTATCAGGAGAATCAACGCTACACGCATCGATGGAGCGGCTTTTCCGGCGAGGTGGCGCTGCTTGTGCAGGCGCGAGGCGCAACCTTTGCCTTTCGCCCGACGACGGAAGGCGCATACGAGGCGATCGGCGACGACATGCAGTTGAAGGCGGTTCAGACGCATCTCAACGCCATTCAGCAGCGCTACGCCTATCACAAAGTCCTGGAAGAGACGCAGGCCGCCGGCTTTGCGCTGATGGAAGAGCGCACGGGCCGCGACGGCGTGATTCGTCTGACGGTGCGCCGTTGGGCGTAGGAGAAACCTCATGCAAAGCCAGGAGATCGAAATCACCATTCTGCCTGATGGACGAGTGGAATACACCATCAAAGGCGTGAAAGGTGCAGGGTGCGAAACGATCAGCGCCCTGCTGGAGCAGCTCGGCAAAGTGGAGCAGGTGGAGCGCACGGGCGAGTATTACGAGGATGAGGCGCATGTCGACGTCACCGTCTCCGGCTCCTGAGGGGTTCATTCCTGCCCCAGACCATCCGCCGACGCCTCAAAGAGAGCGAGGCGATAGGCCGCCGGAAGGGTGGACGCTGCCGGTTGAGACGGACATTTACATCCTCCCAGATGGGCGTGTTGTCATCGCTGACTTGCCTGCTGAGCTGGTCGAGGCGACGATTCGCATCGGTTACACTGAACCTTGTGAGATAGGCGACCATGAGCCCATTGATTCCGCTGCTTGATCCATCCAGTCGGAGCCGACCTCAAATCCTTCAACTCTATCAGAACCTTGAACTTTTCAGCGAAGGCATTCCTCCTCACAACGCGCTGTTTGTGTTGGATCGCCGCGTGGACGCCGGCGGACGGATTCGCAGCCAGCTTCTGATCGTCGATCCGCCCGCCGACGCACTGGAACGTTTCCGCCTGGAGGACGAGGTGGCGGCACTCTACACCGGCGAGCGTCCGCGGGCGCCGCTGCCCCTGGTGGAGCTGGTTCCCGGCGGTGTGGCGCACGTGCGCGTGGGCGATCATTTTCTGGACGTCTACGTGCAAAAATCGGGCACTGTGGTCTATTTGCCTGCCGTCGGCGTGCTCATGAGCGGCGACTACGCCAGCGACGCCTTGCCTCCGCGCATCGTCCCGGGCTCCGACGGAAGCGACGAGTTGGAGACGCTGCGGCTGTTGGCCCGGCTGATCAAACAGGAGAATTTTCAGCTCTGCGTGCCATACGTCGGTTCAACCGTCAGAGAGAAGCCCAAGGTGATGGAGCGGCTGGCCGCCGACGTCGCCTATCTGCATGGTCTGCGTCGCGTGGTGCCCGGCCTGCTCCAGCGCGGAGAGCCGCTGGAGACCATCGAGCGCATCGCCGATTCGCTGCTGCCCGAAGATCGCAGGTCGAGGGAGGCGCAGGCTGTGCACGTCGCCAACTTAAGCGCGTTGACCGGCATCGCCATCGAAGTGTGGGGAGAGACGCAGGAGATCGAGGAATAGAATCGTCGATTATCCGAACAAGCCGGCTTGCTCCGGCCGTTCTGGGTAGTCGATGTTCAGGTGTGCATATGCGGCGCGCGTGGCGACGCGGCCGCGCGGGGTGCGATCTAGGAACCCGAGCTGCAGCAGATAGGGCTCGACCACGTCCATGATCGTATCCGGCTCCTCGCTGATGCTGGCCGCCAACGTGTCTAGCCCCACCGGACCGCCGCCGAACTTCACGATGATCGCCTGCAACACGCGGCGATCAAGGTCATCCAATCCCAGCTCGTCGATTTCCAGGAGGCTGAGCGCCTCCTCCGCCACCGCGGCGGTGATGACGCCTTGGGCGCGCACCTGGGCGTAGTCGCGCAGGCGACGCAAGAGCCGCAGGGCCACGCGCGGGGTGCCGCGCGCGCGGCGGGCAATCGCCCAGGAGCCTTCCGGCTCGATCGGCGTCTCGAGCAAACGCGCCGCGCGCACCACAATCTCCTGCAACGCCTCCGGCTCGTAAAAATCAAAGCGCTCCACCACGCCGAAGCGCGCGCGCAGCGGAGAGGTCATCAGCGCCAGTCGCGTCGTCGCCCCCACCACGGTGAATTTGGGCAGGGTGATCTGGATATTGCGCGCGCCTGGCCCGCTGCCGACCACGATGTTGAGCGAGAAATCTTCCATCGCCGGGTAAAGAATCTCTTCGACGGCGCGCCCCAGGCGGTGAATCTCGTCGATAAAGAGGATGTCGCCTTTGCGCAAATTGGTGAGGATGGCGGCCAGATCGCCGGCCTTCTCGATGGCGGGGCCGGCGGTCACCTTGAGGTTGGCGCCCATCTCGTAGGCGAGAATGTGCGAGAGCGTGGTTTTGCCCAGGCCGGGCGGCCCGTAGAGCAACACATGGTCGAGGGCGTCCCCGCGGCGTCGCGCCGCTTCGACCAGAATCTGCATCTTGTCGCGCAGACGCTCCTGGCCGATCATCTCGCGTAAGGAGCGCGGGCGCAGCGCATGGTCGATCTGTTGATCGCCGGGCTGCGCTGCGCCGCTG
>Ga0116210_1000438_pt1 | contig 41648 bp, 29 predicted proteins | sample TshhotsprinmetaG_FD_94483 | JGI IMG/M metagenome (GOLD analysis project Ga0116210, IMG submission 94483) | Hot spring microbial communities from South Africa to study Microbial Dark Matter (Phase II) - Tshipise hot spring metaG | ecosystem: Environmental > Aquatic > Thermal springs > Hot... | reverse complement strand
GATTATCAGCGCGCCGCCCGTCAACAGCAGGTGCTCGACGCCCTGCTGCGCAAGCTCTCGGACCCGCGCTATATCTACACCTGGCCGCGCGTGCTGTACGCCATTCAGGCACACACCGACACCAACCTCAATCTCTGGGATATGTGGCGGCTGGGGCCAGCGCTGTTGCTGGGATGGCACAACCGCGAACAGCGCGTGTTGCAGCGCGAAGACCTGATCGGCATGGCTGCCGGCTACTGGGTGCCGGACTACGAGCGGCTGCGGCCCTGGATCGAGGCACACTTCGACTGAGGGGCAGGGCGCGTTGTGTGGCCAGGGAAAAGAGGTTGAATCGCGCAGAACCAGGTCAGCCCTGTCTTATCATTACCCACATCTTGAGCCGATGGCCCTCATCCCCCGGCTCCTTCTCCCGCGCTGCGCGCGAAGGGGAGCACTCGCACGACAGAGAGTAAGTCCCCTCGCCCCGCGACGCAGTCGCGAAGGAGAGGGGATGTAGGGGTGAGGGGAGACTTGTGGGTAATGCATAGCCGCGTCGGGGAGGGGGCAAGCCGAGCGAAGCGAGACTGGGGGTGAGGTCAACCACAGCGCAGCAAACTACCTGTCACATTTTGCTCGCGCCCCCCAATAGAATAGAACAAATGTTTGACTTTTGTCATCACTCGTGCTATCCTCTGGTCATTGCACGGGCCTGGCCCACAGCACAAGGAGGATTCCCATGCCCCGCGTCATACATTTCGAAATTCCCGCCCAAGAACCGCAGAAAATCGCCCGCTTCTATCAGGATGTGTTCGGCTGGACGATCGAGAAGTGGCAGGGACCGGTCGAGTACTGGCTGGTCATGACCGGGCCGGAGGGCACGCCGGGCATCAACGGCGGCCTGTACAAGCCTGAGGGCACTTTCAGCGGCACCATCAACACGCTGGAGGTAGACGATCTCGACGCCTATCTGGCCAAAGTGAAAGCCCATGGCGGCACCGTGGTGATGGATAAGATGGTCGTGCCGTCCGTGGGTTGGCTGGCCTACTGCGCCGATGTCGAGGGCACCGTCTTCGGCCTGATGCAGTCCGATCCGCACGCCGCCTAGCCCTGGCACACCCAGTCCGCGCATCACGTGGCCCGCTCACCCCGCGGGCCGCGTTCGTCCTGGCTCACGATCCCGCCAGCAGGCTTTGCAGGGAGGCCAGCCGGGGATCGTCGCCGACCAGCCGCGCCAGATTGGCGCGCACCTGCGCGGCGAGCGTTTGCTGATCGGTGCCGCGCAGAGCGGCCAGCGCACGCACCACGTCTATCACCAGGCGCGGCATCCCTCGCTCGCCCACCAGCCATTCCCAGCCACCAGGGTTATCGGTCTCGGTGAGCAGTTGTTCCGGCGGGACGCGGCAGGCGATGGCGCGGATGGCTTCCGAGCGCAGCACTTCCACACCGACCGTGAAGTACGCACCCCAGGCGATCAATTCGTCCAGCACGTCTAGCGGGCCGGAATACCAGTGCACGATGGCCCGCCGCACTTCATAGTGCCGCAGCAGGTCGAGCACTTCGCGCTCGGCCCCTTTGGTGTGCAGGTTGACGATCTTGTCCTGCTCGCGGGCTGCGGCCAGGAAATACTCGAAGACGCGCCGTTGCGCCGGATAGGTCGCCGGGTCTTCCACCCAGACCGTATCCAGCCCAATTTCGCCTAGCATGGGACTGCTATCTATCAATGGGTCGAGCGCGGACAAATCCCCGGCGAAACGGGGCGCTTCCCAGGGGTGAATGCCGAAACATGCCAGCACGTGGGGGCTGCGCTCAGCGATGGCCCGCGCCTGCTGATAGGAGTCTACGTCCATGCTCACGCTGAAGGTGAGAATATGCAGGCGGGCTATCTCGTCCAGGGCAAGGGGTAGTACCTCCCCGTAGTGATCGAGGTGAGCATGGGCGTCAATCCACACTGGCCACTCTCCTTTCAGCACTCGATGTCATCTGGCTGGGCGGGGATAGCCTGGACTGCGCGCTGCTGTTCCTGCCAGTGTCGCATCAGCAACAGGAACATCAGCGCGTCAATGACGGTGTGCGCAGCAATGGGCGCCCACAACCCGTCGCGCCACAGGGCCAGCCCGCCCAGCAACAGACCGGCGCAGGTGGCATAGAGGAAATAGGCGAACGAGATGGCGTGCAGCGCCCCGAAGATCACCGAAGCGAGCAGCAGCCCCCAGGCTGGTTGCATGGCCCCGCGAAAGAGGATTTCCTCTGGAATGCCCGCCAGCAAGCCAAAGAGCAGCGCATGGTGAGGGCGCAGCGCGGGCATGTCCAGCACCGACATCAGCAAGCGCTCGATGCGACGCAGCGATGGCACGTTCTGAAAGACACGCCAGGCCGCGAAGGTGAAAATCTCGCCCACGAGCACGCCCAACAACACGTCGCGCAGCCAGCCATCGCGCGGGAACCAGGCGTGCGGCAAGTCTTGCCCGGCCAGCAACGCCCACAGCGTCCCCCCGACCACCATCAGCAGCCCGGCCATAGTCCCCAACCCGATCAACACGCGGGGGTGCAGGCGCGGCGTGACGGGTCTTTGACCAGGGGGCATGAGGTGGGGTATAGTCAGGTGCACACTCATCATCCTTTCAGCAAACGCCCAGCGTCTTCTCAGAGATGTGTTATATCGTAAAAGTTGTCCGCCGCGAATTCGTCCCTTTTCTGTGAGTCCGGCGTCCCGTCAGTGCATCTAAGTCTAATGAGCTAGCCCTCTTGTTTCAGCCACACAGTGTCCTCTTGGTCAGTATTTATCTAATTCTAATCAAAATAAATTGATTTTTATCTGAAAAACTCGTATCATGAAGGGCGAAATACTTCCATGCAACACCTCTCGGACCGCTGGCTGGGCGGGGAAAGTCCCTGCCATATCCACAAGAAGGTAGGCTCAAGTGGTCGCCATAACCAAACCCGTGCACAACTTTGTCCCAGACTCGCCGCTAGAATGGGCCTCGGAGTTCGAGCCATTCGATAGCGATGTAGAGTTTGCCTTTGAGGGCGAGACGGCGGCTGAGGAATCCGATGTAGCCTATATGCCGCAGACCGACGCCGACTTGCTGCAGTTCTATTTTCGCGACATTCGCCCCATCTCCGAACCCATTGATCCCGAACGCGAGCAGGCCCTGGCCCGCTTGGTACAGGCCGGACTACGCGCCCAGGAGCAACTGGCTCGCCAGGACCTAGATTGCGACGAGGTTGACGACGAGTATTGCGACGTGATCGCCCTGGCCGAGGCAGCCCGCCAGGAACTGATCCTGGCCAATACCCGCCTGGTGATCTCCATCGCCAAGAAATATCAGGGGCGCGGCCTGCCCCTGCCCGACCTGATCCAGGAAGGCAACCTGGGTCTTATGAAAGCCGTGGATCGCTTCGATCCGTCGCGGGGGGTGCGCCTGAGCACCTACGCCACCTGGTGGATTCGGCAGTCCATCGCGCGGGCAGCAGGTGACCGCGGACGCACCATCCGCCTGCCCATCAACCAGGGGCAGCGGTGGGGGCGGCTGCGTCGTATGAGCGAGCGCCTGGCCCAGGAACTGGGCCGCGAACCGACCACTGAAGAACTGGCCGAGGAAGCCAGCCTGACCCCTGAACAGGTGGAAACTACCTTGCTGGCCGCCCGCGAACCCGTGCAGCTCGACGAGCTGGTGGGCGACGAGGAAAATCGCCCCCGCGCCGACCTGGTCGCCGACCAGGAGAGCGAGTTGCCGGAAGAAGCGACCGCCCGGCAGTTGCTGGTGGAGTCGATCAGCTTCCTGCTGGGGGCGTTGCCTCCGCGCGAGGCACGCATCATCCGCCTGCGCTTTGGCCTGGAAAACGGCGATGCGCATAGCATGTCGCAGATCGGGCAACTGATGGGCTACAGCCGCGAACGCATCCGTCAACTGCAGCACGCGGCGCTCAGCAAACTGCTGCAGATGCAGCAGGAATACGGCCTGGCCGATTATTTGGAATAGGCCCGTTTCGCCCCAGACAGCTTCGCACTGTGATCCCCCTCATGGTGTAGCGCGACCGGATAGCTCAGCCGTCCGGTCGCGCGCTTTCTTTGCTGGAGACAAACAACGACGGAGCGCAATTCGTCGCGAAGACATCGGGGGCGCAGAGAGCAGAAGCAACACGGCTCCGTGTCCTTCTCTGCACCCTCTGTGGTTCAATCTCTAGCCCCAACGGATGATTGTCGCCCAGGGCTGGAATCCGTTATCATAGGGGCGCGGTGTCTGCGACGAAGGCGAGAGGTACGCCATGCGACAAGTCCTTCCATTTTCTCGACACCTGCCCTGGGTGCTGCTGATGGCCGCGCTGGCCCTGACGCTGATTGCGCCCGCCCTGGCGCAGGAGGAGGAGGTCGTCAGCACCGTCAACGGCGATCCCATTTCTCGCGCCGACTTCCACGCCCGCGTACAACTGGTGCGCTGGCAGTATCTCCGGGAACTGAGCACGCTCTACGAGCTGACCGGCGGCAACCTGGCGCTGGTAGCCACGCACGCCACCCGGCTTGTTGCCAGCCTCAGCGATCCGCTGGCGCTGGCCGACGCTGTGCTGTCGGAGATGGAGACCGAGCGCCTGCTGTGGCAGGCGGGCGAAGCGCGGGGACTGACGCCTGCTGCCGAAGATGCCGCCGCGCGCGAGGCGGCTTTCTTTAGCCTGTGGACGAACGTGCCCATCAGCGAACTCTCTGGCAACGCCGCGGCGCAGGCGTTCATCACCGACTGGTATGCGGGAGCACAGGCTGCCTCGGGGTTGGGGCGCGACGACATTCTGCCCCTCTTCGCCACCGAAGCGTTGCGCGCCCGTCTGTATGACCTCGTAGCCGCCAGCGTCCCCGCTGAAGAACCAGCAGTGCGCTCGCGCCATATCCTGTGCAGCTTTCACCCTGATCAGCCGGATAACACCGCTCCTCCCACTGATGCCGAACGCGAAGCGGCCCGGCAATGCATCCGCTCCGCACAGACGCGCCTGGCGACGGGCGAACCGTTCGCCGACGTAGCCGCCGCGCTCTCCGATGACCGCGTCAGCGCGGCCAGAGGGGGCGACCTGGGCTGGGTGCTACTCAGCTACCTGACTGAAGCCTACGCCAACGCCGCCCGCGAGGCCGATCTCAACACGATCGTCGGGCCGGTGGAGACCGAATACGGCCTGCACCTGATCGAGGTACTCGACCGGCGCGTGCAGACGCTCACTGAAGAGCAATATCAAGAAGCGCAGCAGGGGTACTTCGAGCTGTGGGTGGACGATCTGCGCGCCCAGGCGACCATCACCCGCGCCGACGATTGGGATGTGAACGTTCCAGACACGCCCGATCTCTCGACGCTGGACGTGGCTGTGCAGCAAGCCATCGCGCAGTTGGTGGGGGAGTGAGGGCTGACTGCGGAGTTTGGGAATATTTCGGGTAAGAAAGGGGTGGCTGACGATGCAGGGACAGGCGAGCATCCGACAGGGGTACGTGGCAGGCGAGTTCATGACGCGCACCTACCGCATCAGCGGGGAAGTTGAGGCGAAGGGCACACCCATCCTGGATCAGCTCAACGATCTCAACGCGCTGTTTCTACACCTGAAGCGCATGTTCATCTCGCCGCTGCTCGACCCCACCGTGCTGACCGGCAACTTCGAGCAGGGCGAGGTGCGCAAAGACACGCTGGGGCTGGTGGTGCTCAGTCAGTGGCGCGATGGCCTGCCGCTGCGCGAGGGGCGCTACGTGGGGCCAGATCACGTAGACCGCGAAGTGTTCGTGGTGGTATCCGGTTTCGAGGTTGAGGGAGCGATCCGCCTGCACAAATCGGTGAACGTGCCCAACTTCGTGCGCACCACGCCCGAACAGTTCATCCCGATCTTCGACGCCAAGGCCACGCTCACCGCTCGCCGCAGTGTCGTCTTCAAAGGCGGCGCTATTCTGGTCAACCGGGGTCATATCGAAGTCTTTGCCATGCTCAAAGATTAGATGACTTTCGGCAGCGCGTTCATTTACGAAGGGCTTAAGGACTCATCTATGTCTCGCATACTGGTCATTGATGACGATGTCAACCTGCTGCAGATGGTCAAGCTGATGCTGGAGCGCGTCGGGCATCAGGTCGAAATAGCCAAGGACGGGATGCAGGGCGTTCAGATGGCCGCCGATCATCAGCCCGACCTGGCCATCATTGATGTGATGATGCCTGGCCTCAGCGGATACGATGTGGTGCGCAAGATGCGCCAGGACCCGCGCACCGCGCGTATCCCCATCCTCATCCTGACCGCACGCAGTCAGCCCATGGACAAGGAAATGGCGCTGGAGGCAGGGGCCAACGCCTTCATGTCCAAGCCGGTCACGGCGCACGAATTGACCGAGCGTGTGGAGGCGGTGATTCGAGCGGGTGTCAATTACCGGGTGCATACCGGCCTACTCACCGAACCTATCCCTTCGCGGCTGGGACGCCCGGTAGGTCGCCCCGCTGCGGATCCGCTGGCCCCGCCGCGCCAGACGCCAACTCCGCCTGTGTCCGGCGCTGCCGCGCAACCGACGAGCACCGCCGAAACCACCCGCACGTCGCCCAAACCGCCACCGCGCCTGCCCGTCACCACGGTGATCAGTTTGCGCGGTGGCACGGGGTGCACCACCATTGCCATCAACCTGGCCGCCGCGCTGGCAGGCGATGCCCGGCGCGTGTGCCTGGCCGATTTCAGCGCCGTGGGCGGGCATGTGGCGCTCTACCTGCATCTCAAGCCCGAACACTCGTGGCAAGACCTGCTGAGTCAGGGCGACACGCCCGCCGTCGCGCAGTTGCCCGGCCTGCTCACGTCGCATACCGCTTCCGGGTTGACAGTGCTGGCCGCCCCGCCGCGCCCGCTGGACGAGACGCTTTCCACCCCTGCCACTCATAGCGTGCTGCGCGCCCTCACGGCGACCTACGCGCCCGTGGTGGTAGACAGCCGTCAGCTCGACCCGGCGACGAAAGGCGCGCTGCAGGTCTCCAGTTCGGTGGTGGTGGTGATGACCGACGACCCCGCCGCTGTGCAATCTACCAGTCAGTTGCTGGGTGTGCTGGCAGGCATGGGGGTGGAGATGGGGCGTATCCGTGTGGTGCTGAATCATGTGCGGCCCACTTTCGACGTGCCCGCCGACGCCATCCAGAAAGCGCTCAAGCGCCCCATTTCGGTAGACGTGCCCTACGAGCCAGGGCAGCCGATCGCCGTGCGGCGCGGCGTGCCCCTGGTGAGCACCAAACCGGATAGCGCTTTCGCCCGCAGCATTCAGCAGTTGGCGCGGACAGTGGTGTCCTGATCGGCAGTTCCCGTATAACCTGGTGAGATACCGAGCGATAGGAAGGCAGCCTATGAGCAGACGACGCACGATCGGCCTACCGGCCCTGTTGATTCTGGCGAGCGTGTTGGCGCTGGGCGCTATCCCCTTCGCCTGGGAAAACGGGCCTGCAGCGCAGATCGATCCCACACAGCAGCAACAGACCATAGACGCCATCATCGCCGAGCGCTTCACGCAAACCGCCGTCGTCCAGCAACAACTGGGCATGACGCAGACCGCCGAAGCGGCGACGCTCTTCGCCCCCACCCTCACCGCTGCCTTCGTCGCCACCGTAGACGCTGCTTTCAACCAGGCGCTCACTGCCACTGCCGCTCCTCTGGCGACGGCCACTGCCGAAGCGCTGAGCCAGACCATGCCCGCTCTGCTGGCCGCTCTGAACGCCGTCGCCGACGAGCGGGCGCAGGCCATCACCCGCTGGCTGGGCGAAAACCAGGTGACGCTTGAAGTGATGCTCGCCGCCAACGATCTGGCGACGGCAGACAGGGCGGCGCTGGCCAGTCTGTTGCCCTCGTTGCTAGCGGGGCAGGATCGCTTCCGCGCGCTGTTCGTCTACGACATCGAGGGGCGCGTGCTGGTTGCCACTGAGGAGGCTCCGGCGCTCGCCAGCGTCGCCGATCAGTCGTATTTCCGCGCCAGCCTGCAGGGGCCGCTCACGCAGCCGCCCACGCCAGACGCGAGCAGCGGCGAACTGCTGATGATCGTCACCCGCCCCATCTTCGCTGATAGCGGTCAGACCGTTGGCGTGCTGGCGGGCCTGGTAGACCTGAACACCCTGGCCGCGCTGTTCGCCGCTCCGACGGAATACGAAGGCCGCCTGGCATCTCTGCTGGGCGTCAGCCTGGAAACGACCGATTACCTCGTCTCTGGGGCCACACATAAGGCGTTGGTTCCGGCGGAACTGAGCGCCCTGCCGCGCCTGGACAGCGCTGGTGTCGCACGGGCGCTGGCCGGAGAGAACGGCACCGGCACGTACAATGACGTGATGGGCACACCCGTTGTTGGCGCGTTTCGCTGGGTGCCGGCGCTCAACGCGGCGCTGCTGGTGGAAGTGCCTCTCAGCAAAGCGGTGACGCTGGCTCCAGCGCTGCCGACTCCTACGCCCACGCCCACCATCACCTCCACGCCGCTACCCGCTTCCGCTACCCCGCGCCCAGAAATTTTCCCCACCAACACAGTGGCGCAGGTACAGATCGCCGAGCAGGTTTTCGAGCACGGGCGCATGTTCTGGATTCGTCACACGCGGCAAATCTGGGTGATGGTCAACGTGCCGCCGGACGCACCGGGCGGCGACTGGTTCTGCTACAACGACACCTTTGTGGAAGGCGAGCCGGAGATTGACCCCTCGCTGGTGCCGCCGGAAGGGACGTATCAGCCGCGGCGCGGCTTTGGCAAGCTGTGGCGCAATCGCCCCGAACTGCAAAGCGCGCTGGGTTGGGCTATCACGCCGGAATTCGAACTGACCAGCAACTACACCTACATCGCTGGCGGCTACGTGCAGGACAATCAGTACTTCCCTGGCCCCGGCGAGCACCGCCTGACCACGCTTTACAACGAGAGCATCTCGTTCTTCGAGCGGGATATCCGTGGCGATTGCCTGGGCGGCACCTGGCGCATGACAGACGTGCCGTAAGGCGCGTCGGGCGCGCTGGCTGTCTCGGATCGGCCTTTCTTGGGGGCTGGTTTCCCAACCCGCCCCCAACAAGTCCCCTCGCCCCGCGACGCCTCCGCAGAGGTAAAAGGGCGGACTTCGCCGTGTTTTCCTGAGGTCACAGAAAAACCCGGTTTGCTTTGCTCTGCGTCCTCGGCATCTCGGCGTCTCAAAATAACTGTCCCAAGAGCGAATGCGCTGAGTTGTCCCTGAAATTGGGCATTTAGCGCCGCTGAGGGTACACTTTGACGCTTGAGTGGACGGCCAGGTCTCCTCGCGTGCCGGCGAGGGGCAGCGCAACGTCCATATGTGCCAGCCTGCGCCTGCCCTCCCCGGGCGGGCCGCGAACAATCCGTTCAGGAATATAGGAGGTTTCCGTGTCCGATAAGGTTCGTGTTGCCATTATCGGCGTGGGCAACTGCGCCAACTCGCTGGTTCAGGGCGTGCACTACTACCGCGACGCCCATCCGGATCAGCACGTCCCCGGTCTGATGCACGTGGTGCTGGGCGGCTATCACGTGCGCGACATCGAGTTCAGCGCCGCCTTCGATGTTGACGTGGAAAAGGTGGGCAAAGACCTCAGCGAGGCTATCTGGAGCGGGCAGAACAACACCATCAAGTTCGCCGATGTGCCGCGCCTGGGCGTCCCTGTGCATCGCGGCATGACGCACGACGGCCTGGGCAAATACCTCAAGCAGAAGATCACCAAGGCTCCCGGCCCTACCGCTGACATCGTACAAATCCTCAAAGACACTGGCACCGATGTAGTGGTCAACTACCTGCCGGTGGGCAGCGAGCAGGCCACCAAGTGGTACGTCGAGCAGGTGCTCAACGCGGGCTGCGCCTTCGTCAACGCCATTCCCGTCTTCATCGCCCGCGAACCTTACTGGCAGCAACGCTTCGCCGAGCGCGGTCTGCCGCTCATCGGCGACGACATCAAGTCGCAGGTCGGCGCGACTATCCTGCACCGCGTGCTGACCAATCTGTTCAACGATCGCGGCCTGCGTCTGGAACGCACCAGTCAGCTCAACGTGGGCGGCAACATGGACTTCTACAACATGCTGGAGCGCGAGCGCCTGGAGAGCAAAAAAATCTCCAAGACCAACGCCGTGACCAGCCAACTGCCCTACGAGATCGATCCGGAAAACGTCTACATCGGCCCCAGCGACTACGTCCCCTGGCTCAAAGATCGCAAGTGGGCCTATATCCGCCTGGAAGGTGCGGCCTTCGGCGACGTGCCGCTCAGCCTCGAGTGCAAGCTGGAAGTGTGGGACAGCCCCAACAGCGCTGGCGTGATCATTGACGCGGTGCGCTGCGCCAAAATCGGGCTGGATCGTGGCCTGAGCGGCACGCTGGAAGCGCCCGCCGCCTACTTCATGAAGTCACCGCCAGTGCAGATGCCCGACGACATCGCCCGCGACAGCGTGGAAGCGTTCATCCGCGGCGAGAACAACCGCACGGTCAAGCCGCCGGCGGGCTGGAAGGGCAGCGACAGCCCCTCCGTGCCCCACAATCCGCACGCCGAGGAGTAGCGCTGCGCCTCAGCCCGATGCCGGGGGGTCTGGCGACAGGCCCCCTGGCTCTCGCTTGTCGTGTCAGGCATTGGCCGTGTGGGGGAAGACGGTGCGGGGAGTAAAGAGGTTTGGCGGTACATGGCGCGCTTTTCCTGCGGTTGGCCCTTGCAACCGGGCACGGCCATGCTATAATCGCCCCGCTTGCGATCCGAGAAGTTGGGGGTCTTATGACCGTTCAAGACGCTCTGCAATTCATCCAGATTCTCACGTCCATCGCCCTCATCGTCGTGATCATTGTTCAGGCGCAGGGACAGGGGTTGGGCGGCCTGTTCGGCGGGGCCGACTCGATGGGCATCACCAAGACACGCCGCGGCCTGGAGCGCACGTTGTTCCAGATCACGGTAGGTCTGTCGGTGGCCTTTCTGGCCAACGCCATCATCCAACTGTTGATCCAGAAGATTTGACCGGCGGCCTGCGCTCACTGGCAGTTTTCTGACAGGCGATCGGCGTAACGGAATGGGGGGTGTTTTGCGGCGAGCAGAACACCCCATTTGGTTTCACCGGCTGCGCCCAGGCTGCCAGGGAGGAAACTATGCCCAGAGGATTGCGTCTGCCTTTTGCGGCACTGGTGCTGGCGAGCGCGTTGCTGATCGCCGCGCTGCTGACGCGGAGCGACGAGGGGCGTGCTGTGCCCGCGACAGTCACGCCGGAGCCTTCCCCACAGCCTACACCCGTTTCCCTGGATGTCACGCCCGCTCCTGCACCCACCGAAGCCACAGCTACTGCGCCGGGTAATGTGCTGGTTGAGGCGTTGGTGGGGCGCATCTCGCGGCTGAACCCTCTGCTGGCGACCTACAACCCCGTTGACCGCGATATCACCGCGCTGATCTTCGAGGGGCTGGCTGCCACCAACGAATACGGCGAGATCGTGCCCGACCTGGCCGAGTCCTGGACGGTATCGCCGGACGGCCTGGAATATTTCGTGACGCTGCGCCAGGATGTGTTGTGGCACGACGGGCTGCCCTTCACGGCTGAGGACGTAGTGTTCACCTTCCGGCTATTGGGCGATCCGCTCTTCCCTGGTGCGGAAGAGCTGCGCGTCTTCTGGCGCACGGTGGAGGTGGACGCGCTCACCGAGACGATCGTGCGCTTCCGCCTGACGCAGCCGCTGGCGTCCTTCCCGGATCAGTTGCGCATGGGCATTGTGCCCGCGCATGTGTTGGAGGGCACGCCAGTGCAGGACTTGGCCCGCCACCCCTTCAACCTGTCGCCGATCGGCACCGGCCCCTATCAGTTCGAGGCGCTGACGGCGTCCGGCGGGCAGATTGACGGCGTGCAACTGCGTGTTGCACCGGTCTACCGGCAGCGCCCCGAAGGGGGGACGGGCTATCAGCTCGATCGCCTGGTTTTCCGCACCTACGACACTGTCGAGGCGGCGCTGACTGCTTTCCGGGCCGGAGAAGTGCACAGCATTGGCACTATCCCCCCCGAAGCGCTCGACGTGGCCCGCCAGACGCCCGGCCTCAGCCTGTACACTACCATTGCCCCGCGCGTGGGTGTGCTGATCTACAACTGGGAGCGGAGCGCGGTGCGCTTCGTGCGCAACCCGCGCGTACGGCTGGCGCTGGCGCACGCAATAGACCGCGCGGCGTTGGTGGCGCGTCACCTGAGCGGGCGGGCGATGCTGGCCGACAGTCCCCTGCTGCCCACCTCGTGGGCCTATGTACCGGGGTCGCCCTGGCCCGCCTATGACCTGACGCAGGCGCAGGCTCTGCTACAGACGGCTAGCTTTCTCTTCGAACAGCCGGCGCCTACGCCGGAACCAACCGCCACTGTCACCCCTGCGGAGGGCGAGCCACCCCCAGAGGGCGAAGCGACGCCCACCGCTGAGGCGACGGCTACCCCTGAAGCTACGCCGGAAGCCGAGGAGGAGCCGTTGCGCCTGTCGCTGACCATCCTCACCTACGACGATCCCGCGTTGCTGGCCCTGGCACGCGACATAGCCACTGCCTGGGGGCAGCTTGGGTTCAGGGTCTCGGCGGAAGGCGTGCCCGCGGCGGAGTTGCGGGCGCGGCTGGAAGCGGGCGACTTCGATGTGGCGTTGGTCGAGTTCAGCTTCGAGCCGAACGCCGACCCCGACCCGTTCGTCTTCTGGCATCAGGGACAATATCAGGTCGGGCAGAATTACGGCGGCATGGACGATCGCCGCATCAGCGAGGAACTGGAAGCGGCGCGGCGCGATCCCTATGGCATCAACCGCCTGGAGCACTACCGGCGCTTCCAGCAACTCTTCGCCGAGCGCGCGCCCGCGCTGGTGCTCTATTACCCGCTGATCGGCTATGCGGCGGACGCGCGTCTGCAGGGCGTGCAGCTTGGCTTCCTGGGCGACCCCAGCGATCGCTTCCGCACCCTGCAGGACTGGCATTTCGAGGGATGACGGCCCGGCCAGAACAGGAGTCTGCAGGGTAAGAGACCATGTGGAAACTCCTTGAAAACCGCGGTGATTTCTCCCGCTTTCCACATGGTCTCTAAGATTCAGAAGTCGGGGCAATTTGCTCAACATGTAGTCGATCCAAATTCATTAGATGTTTTCAATCGCCCTTGACAGCGGGCCGTTCCAGGCTAAAATGTATCGTACCGAGCCGAAGTGGCGGAATTGGCAGACGCGCTGCGTTCAGGGCGCAGTCCTCATTACGGGGGTGTGGGTTCGACTCCCACCTTCGGCATACGCCCAGGGTTATCGCAACCCTGGGCGTTTTCGTTGCCCCGCGCCGGAGCTTGTGGTACGTTTGTGGCAGTGCTATGAAATCAGGCCGAGGCTATGTCCGACGATCCGCTCACCTTCGCTTCCGGCGACGAAACGCCCCCTTTGCCCCGACGGCGCGAACGCCCGCAGCAGATCAGCAGCGTGCAGATTGTGTTCGCGCTGCTGCTCTCGATCGGGCTACTGCTGGTGATCAACTTCAGCGGGCGGATTGCGCGCGGACAGCAGATGGAAGCCGAGCGCCAGCGTTTGCAGGCGACGATTGACGTGCTGGAGCGCGAGAGGCTCGACCTGCTGCGCACGCGCGACTATGCTGCCAGCGACGCCGCCGTGGAGGAATGGGCGCACCGCGAAGCCAAGATGGTGCGCGACGGTGAAGTGCTGGTGATCCCCATCCCTGGCAATCTGGTCGTCCCGACTGCCGCGCCGCCACCGCCGGTCTTCCTGCCCACGCCCGTGCCAGAACCCCAAATTCCCAACTGGCATCTGTGGTGGAACCTGTTCTTCGATGGCGAGCCGCCTTTCTAGCGATTGGAGGTTTTCTGTGCGCACCTTCCCCCTGTGCACGTTCTCGATTGTGGCTCACGACCCTGCCGAAGTTGCCTGGGGCGTCGCTGTGGCCAGCAAATTCCTGGCCGCGGGCGCGGTGGTGAGTTGGGCGCAGGCAGGCGCGGGCGCGGTGGCCACGCAGGCCCTCGCTCGCGTGAGCGCCGGCCCGCAGGGGCTGGCACTGATGGCAGCGGGTTTGAGCGCAGAAGACACCCTTGAACGGCTGGTGCGCGACGATCCGGGGCGGGCGCATCGGCAAATCGGCCTGGTGGACGCGCAGGGGCGCTCAGCCGCCTATACTGGCGAGGAATGTTTGCCCTGGGCCGGTCACCGCCTGGGGCAGGGTTACACCTGTCAGGGGAACATCCTCACCGGACCGGAGACGCTCGACGCCATGGCAACGGCCTTCGAGAGTACGCCGGGCGACCTAGCCGCGCGCCTGCTGGCCGCCCTGCGGGCCGGAGACACGGCGGGCGGCGACCGGCGCGGCAAGCAGTCGGCGGGCTTGCTGGTGGTGAAGCCGGGCGGGGGCTATGGTGGGGACAACGATCGTTACCTCGACCTGCGGGTGGACGACCATCCCGATCCGGTCAACCGGCTGGCCGAATTGCTCGACCTGCACCGACTCTACTTCGGCTCGACTCCGTCCGAAGCGCGCCTGCCGATTGACGAGGCGCTCGCCCGCGAACTGCAAACCATGCTGACCCGGCACGGCTACTACCGGGGGCCGATCCACGGGCAATGGGACGAGGCGTCCATCGCCGCCTTCTGGCAATTCGTGGGCACGGAGAATCTGGAAGAGCGCTGGTCACCCGATGACGCACACCGGCTCGATCCGGTGGTGCTGGATTTCATCCGCGCGCGCTTCTGACCTACACCAGGCCGGGCAATGGCTCGCCCAGGCGCATCTGTAGCTCGGCCAGCGCTTCGTAGGCAGCGCCGCGCACCGAGGGATCGCGGTCGCACAGGGCAGCATAGAGCGGTTTGAGGGCGGGCACGTGACCCAGCCGCGCTAATGTCTGCGCCGCCATGATGCGATAGAGCGTCTGTCCTTCCTGCAGCACGCGCACCAGCATCTGACGCGCATTCGGCCCGGCGGGGACGCCTTCGCCATGATCGGCGGCCCAGGCGATCAGCCAGCTCAGCGCGTCAGCTTCGGGGTGACGACGCGGCCCCTGGCGCTCCGGCGACTGCGCGGCAGTGAAAGCGTCCTGTGCTGCTGTGCGCACATACCACTGCTCGTCTTCCATCATGGCGCGGTAGAGCGCGGTCAGCGCCCAGGGTGCGCGGATGCGGCGCAACCCATAGACTGCCGCGCGGCGGATTTCCACCTCTTTGGCGACGATCGCTTCGCGCAGGATGTCGTGCCCGTTGCCGGGCAGGGCGGCCAGTGCTTCGGCGATGGCACGGCGCACCTCGTGTCCTTCCTGGAACAGGCCGTGAATCATGATCTCGATGGCCTGCTCGGTGCCGATCGCGCCCAGCGCCAGGGCTGCGGCCAGCTTCACGTCCTGATCTTCGTCGGCGAGCATGGCCGCCAGGTCTTTGACGGCTTCGGGATTGCCCAGCGCGCCGAGTCCCACGCAACCGAGTCGGCGAATGTTGGCGTCGGCGGCATGCAACGCCTGACGCAGGATGAACAGCACATTGCGGTCGCGCGAGGCGATCAACGCGGCCAGGGCGCGTTCGCGCACCAATGGGTACTGCTCGTTCGCCAGCAACGCTTTGGCCAGCCGTGTGAAGATATCGCCGCGCCAGGGAGCGTCAGCGGGCGCATCCGGCAGCCAGTGCACCAGGTCGAACAGGTTGCTATAGAACAGATCGGGCGGCACGCTGAGCTTGCGATAGATGACGGGCACGATGTTGATACGCCCGGCGGCGAAGCCGAGCGCTTCTTGCCAGGCCGGTTCCAGTGCCAGTTCGGTGGGGCGCTCCGATCCCGGCTCCAACAGCGTCTCGCTGGCCAGGAAGCTGGTCAGGCGGGGGTGGACGAAGGCATAGCGCTCGCCCGCGTATTCCCTGAGCAAGCCATCCTTGACCAGATCGGGCAGGGCGTCGTTCCCTTTGACCTTGCCGCTGGCATTGAGCGCAGTGATGGCGTCTGCCGCTGACAATGGCCCGCCCGCGTCGAGTTGAGCGGCGGCCAGGGCGGGCAGCGCCTCGCGCCACGAAGTATGCGACAGGCGGCGCAGCACGAAGGCATCGTACCAGCCCTGACGGCCAATCTCGCGGGTGTCGTCGGCCAGACCAGCCCACAGCTTGAGCGTGACATCGAAGATGCTGCGTCCACGGTTGTCCTGTGTCAGGCGACGCATAACCTGTTCGTCCGGGGCTGCGGCGCGGCGTTGTGTCCGCGGCCAGGCGGCGGCCCAGCGTTCGGCCAGAGCGGTGTAGTCTTCGTCGCGCCAGGCGCGCAGGAAGACCGGTGTATAACCCGCCTCGACCAGCGCTTCATAGCCCACAGGTGGCCCGGCCACCACGATCAGGTTGTGCCCGTAGAGCGCCCCCAACTGACGCAGCCAGCCCAGGTAGGGGGCGCGCGCGGCGGGCGTCAGTTCGTCGAAGCCGTCAATGAGCACCAGCGCGCGGCCACGCTCCAGAGCAGGGTAAATGACGCTCCCCGCTACACGGGCCGTCATGGCGCTCAGGCGGCGCTGCGCGGCGCGTACCAGCGGCTCCGCTGGATCAACCGCCACATTCTTCCCCTTGCTGTACAGGGCGGGGTCTAGCTCGATATCGCAGAGATGCACCAGCACGGGGGTGAGGGTCGAGAGATCTACCGGGGGCAGGCGTTGCTCGTCTTCCTCGGTCAGGCCGTACTGTTCGCGACGTTGCTGGCGCACATCGTAGAGCTTTTCCAGCGCCCGTTCCTGGATGCGCTGACGTTCGGCGGCGCGGGCGCGGCGTTGTGCTTCGGGCAGGTCTTTTTCTTCGTCCAGGATAGCCCGGGCGGACAGGTCCTCGAATGTCTCGAAGGTCACCTCGCCCAGCGCCATCAGCGCCAGCGTCGCCAGCGTCACGCTCTTGCCCATGCCACCCGCACCCAACAGCGCCACCAGCCGGTCGCCCGCGCCCAGGTCGGTCAGCGGGATGGTCTCCAGGTTATAGGGCGCGTAGCTTTGCGGCATGTCGTGAAAGACTGGCACCACGTCGAAAACGTCGCGGGCCAACCCTTCGTCTCCGCTGGGCGCAACGACCGGCGGCGGGGGCAGCAGCAAACGGGGTTCGAGCAACACTTCTGTCAGCGGGAACAGGTCACCGGCCAGGTGATAGGACTGTAGAATGCGCAGCAGATCGCGGGCGTAGCGGGTGTCGGCGGCCTGTCCTACGAAGCGCCGCGTCTCTTCGATCTGTGTCTCGGTAGCCTGTTGCAGGCGGGCCAGGCGGCGACGTAAGCGCCAGGTGATGAGGGCCAGGACGCCGCCGGTAGCAAAGCCAGCCAGGAAGGAAAGCGGATCAAAGCGCATGGCGTTCTCTCGTCACAGGGCTATCAGGATACGTCCGCAACTTTCGCAGGTGATCAACTCCAGCCCCTGGCGCACCTGCTGCACCGTGGCCGTCGTCTGCCCCACACCGCAGATCGAGCAACTGTCGCCTTCCAGCACCGCTATGGCGTAACCGTTTTTGCGCGCGCGCAGGTTCTGATACAGCGCCAGATATTCGGAGCTGATTGTCTGTTCAAGCTGCTGGCGGTCTGCTTTCAGGCGACGGACTTCACTTTTGAGCCGTTCCAATTCGGCTTTCAGCGTGGTTTGTGCCGCTGCCCACTGCTCTTCGACCGCTTGCAGGTGAGCGCGAGCCGTGTGCAGCGCTTCTTGCAATTCCTCGACGGCGATCATGGTTTCCAGCAGCGCGTCTTCCAGGGCGGCGTGCCGTCGCTGGCGCTCGGCGATCTTGTGCTGGATATCTTCCAGTTCCTTGGGATTGTTGACGGTGCCCCCATACAGCCGGGCATTGAGTTGCTTCGTCTGCTCGGCGACTGTCTTGATCTCCAGGTTGAGGTCGGCGGCGCGCGTTTCCTGCGGGCGCAGGCGATCTTCGAGCGCGGTCACCTGGGCGCGCGCTTCCTGGCAGGCGCGGTTGTCTTCCAGCGCTGCGGTCACTTCGCGCACGCGCGCGCGGCGAGACTCCAATTCCAGGTCGAGCTTCTGCAGGCGGTAGAGAGTCCTGGTCTGGCTCATGGTTGTCTCTGAACTGGCGGTTAGCGCCGGGCGTTGTAAAATGAGCTTACTGACTTCCAGGCGGACACAGAACGGCACCGCGCATTATACACCACGCCGGAATCGGTGGGCAAACCTGCGGAACAAGGTTGCGCCGCCTGGCGCAGAGGGTGCTATGCAGACACTGCGATCCGTATACATCTCGACGGCTGAATGGCGCTGGGTGATCGTGATCTGCGGCCTGCTGGTGGCGCTGACGATTGTCCCCTATGCCTGGGCGCTGGCCCGCAATGAGAGCACCTCCGAATGGCAGTTCATGGGGATGCTGACCAACCCCAGGGACGGCGCGACCTACCTGGCCAAGATCGAGCAGGGCCGCGAGGGATCGTGGCTGTTTCAGCTTCGGCATACTCCTCAGAGACACGACGGAGCCGTGTTCCACACCTTCTACCTGTTCCTGGGGCACGCGGCGCGAGTGCTGGCGCTATCGAGCCTGGTGACCTTTCATCTGGCGCGCATGGCAACCAGCTTTTTCATGTATATTTCACTTTATCAGCTCGGCGCGACGGTGTGGGTGCGGCAACGCCCGCGCCGGTTGTTCTTTGTGCTGAGCGCCATTGGGACTGGGCTGGGCTGGCTGGTGCTGTTCTTCGATCCGGAGCAGCTCGCCCCCGATCTATCGGTCCCCGAAGCCTTCCCCTTCTATGCGTCTTTGGCCAACCCCCACTTTCCGATGAGCATCGCCTGCCTGGCGCTGATCGCCTCCGCCTACCTGGTGGTATTCCGGCGCGGCTACACCGATCCGCCCAGCGTTGAAAACGGCGGGCTGGGGATATTGCTGCTCTCGATGGTGCTGGCGCTCATTCAGCCGACCGCGCTGATCCCTATCGCGGGCGCACTGGTGCTGTACGTGGGCGTGCGCGCCTGGATCACGCGCGAACTGCCGTTGCACGAGTTACGCTGGGCCTCCATGCTGTGGCTGCCGATCATCCCCTTCGCCGTTTACGACTACGCCGTGTTCCACTTCAACTCGATCATGGGCGAGTTCAACGCGCAGAACGAAACGCCTTCGCCGGCACCATGGCTGACGCTGATCAGCTATGGTCCATTGCTGCTGGTGGCGCTACCGGGGTTGATTCGCGCTGTGCGTCACTTCGAGCGCGACGGCGATCAACTGATGTTGCTGTGGCTGATCGTGAACGTGGCCGGGCTGTATGCGCCGTTCAACCTGCAACGCCGCCTGATGATGGGGCTGATCCTGCCGCTGGTCTACTTCGCTGTGCGCGGCCTGGAAGATACCTGGTTCTACCGCGTGCCAGCGCGTTGGCGTAGCATGGCCTTCATGGCACTGCTGGCCCTGCTGGTGCCGAGTAACATCCTGGTACTGGGTATTCCCCTGTTTGGGACGGTGGCGAATCCGGATAGCGGCCTGGAGACCGGCCTGCTGGTGGAGACCGACTACTGGCACGCGATGGAATGGCTGCGCAACCAGGGCGAACCGGATGCCGTAGTGCTGGCTGCACCGAACATCAGCCTGTGGATACCGGCCTACACGCGCCAGGTAGTCGTCTATGGCCATCCTTTCGAGACGGTGCCCGCCGACGAGCGCTTGCGACAGGTCGAGCGTTTCTACCGGGGACAGGACTGCGACACCCTGTTGAGCGACGACCTGCCGTTCCGCGTCCGCTATATCCTGTGGGGGCCGCAGGAACGCACCTTTGGCGCAGAAGACGATGACGGCAACACTTACCCCGATGCCGGAAAGTGCCTTGAGACCCTGCCGCCGCAGCGTATCGAGGGAGAAGTGAACGAGGGTGACGTCACCATCTACGTCCTGCGCTGAGATGAGCGGGCGTTCCGCGTTGGTTTTCGTCATCCCCCTGGCCGTCGTCCTGGCGGCGTTTTTATTGGCGGTTGGCCTGGGGGGAGACCATCTGCCGACCCCGCGCGACGCCGATTTCTCCGACGCCATGACCTCGCACTGGCCAAATGCGCTGTTTCTGCGCCGCGCGGTGCTGGAAGATGGCGTTCTGCCCCTGTGGCGACCCTTGATCATGAGCGGGACGCCCTTTGCTGCCAATCCGCTGAACAAAGTCTGGTATCCGTTCCAATGGCTTGTCTTGTTGTTGCCCCCCGCCTGGCATCTGAGTCTGTTGATCTGGCTGCATCTGATCCTGGCGGGGGCGGGGGCCTGGGCCTGGGCACGGGCAACCGGTTTGCCGGACGGCCCGGCGATGCTGGCCGGTGTGGGCTACGCCTTCGCCCCGCGCGTGATCGCCGCAGTGGGAGCCGGGCATGTGGACCTGGTCTATGCGGCGGCGTGGACGCCCTGGCTGCTGTGGGCGGTGGAACGGGTGTTGTCCGGCCCCTCGGAACGGCGGGCGGCGCTGTGGCTGGGGCTGTTCGCGGCGCTGTGTCTGCTGGCGGATGTGCGCCTGAGCGCTTATGCCTTCGCCCTGACCGCCGCGTATACGTTGTGGCGATGGCGGGCGCTGCCCTCCGCCTTATCTCACCGGCCATACATGGAGAAGGGGCGGCGAGGCGCGTTAGCGTCGAGCGGGGGTGAGGTCAACCGGCGACGGGCAGCCCTGCGCCTGCTCGCCGCCGGTCTGTTCGCTGCCGGGCTGAGCGCCGTGCAATGGGTGCCGTTGCTGCTGTGGCGCGCCGACCTGACGCGGAGCAGCCTCACCCCGCACGGAGCGGCACTGTTCAGCCTGCGAGCCGAGGACTGGTTCGGCCTGTTTTTCGGTGACCACGGCGGGCTGGGGGAGATGCTGGTCTACGTCGGCATCAGCACGCTGGCGCTGGCCCTGGCGGCGGTGTTGCTGCGCCCGCGCGCTCTGCTTTTCTGGCTGGTAGTGGTGCTTTTGGCTGGCGCTCACGCCATGGGCGAGAACTTCGTCCTGTGGCGCGCCCTGGTGGAAATCATCCCGCCGTTGCGCTGGTGGCGTGTGCCCCCGCGAAGCTGGTTTCTGGCGGCGCTGCTCCTGCCCTACCTGGCCGCGTGGGGGGCACACCTGCTGGCGACGAATCCGCCCGATCGCCGGTCGGCGCGGCTGCTGGTTGTGGCAACGCTGGGCGGGGGCATGGCCTGCGGCGGATTCAGCCTGGCCGCGCTCTCCGCTGACCTGGGGTGGGGGACAGCGATCGGGACGCTGGCCCTGCCGCTCACGGCGCTGACGATGGCGCTGGCTTTGGGGCGCGTTCTATCACCGCGCGCGCTGCTCATCGCTTTTTCGGTCGTCATGATAGGCGACATGCTATGGATTGATCAGTCGCTGGTAGTGGGACGTTCGCCAGCCGTGTGGTTGGAACCCTATCGCCCGTTGGCGGAGTATCTGCGCGAGGCGGGAGCGGTGCGCGTATATTCGCCTACTTATAGCCTGCCCCAGCAGGCCGCCGCCTACTGGCAGATCGCGCAGTTCGACGGCGTGGATCCCTTCCAGACCCGGGCGTATGTTGCGGCGGCTGAGGTGGCAACAGGCGTGCGCGCCGAGGGCTACAGCGTCACCATCCCGGCCTTTGTGCCCGACGAAGAGAGTCAAGCCGAAGAGGAAACTCTGGCGACGGCTAACTGCGATGCTCCTCTGCGCCCTGACGTGCTGGGGGCCTGGCTGGTGACGCATGTGGTCGCAGCGTGTCCGCTCAGCGCCGAGGGGTTGGTGCTGGAAACGCAGATTGGCAATGCCTACGTCTACCGCAACACCTACGCGCCGGATGTGACGTTGGACTGGGACGGGCCAAATCGCGTCACCGTCCGTCTGAACGAGCCATACTCTGGCCCGCTGTACGCCATCGCCAACGGGCGCTGGCGCGACGCGCCGGGCGATCTGCCGGGACTGCCCGGCCCGCTGGACGGCACGCGCAGCGAGTGGACTTTCGCCTATGACCCTGGTGAGGTCTGGTTGGCGCTGGGGGCAGGGGCGGCCCTGATCGTGCTGGGGGTGTTGTTGCTGTGGGGAGCGGCGCGCCATGCCTGAGGGGGGCGTGATCTCCGCGGCGGAATGGCGGCGCGTGACTGTCTTCGCCGCTGCTGTGATGATCCTGACTCTGCTGCCTTACCTGGCTGGGGCACTGGCAGCGGGCGACGGCTGGATGTTCGGCGGGTTTGTCTTCGGCGTGGAAGATGGCTATAGCTACCTGGCCAAGATGCGCCTGGGCGCGCGCGGCGACTGGCTCTTCACGCTGCGCTACACGCACGAGCCACACGACGGCGCGCCGCTGTTCCTGCCCTATCTGTTGCTGGGCAAACTGACGGCGCTGCTCGTTGATCCGCGCAGTTCCGATCTGCCCGCTGCTTTGATAATTGTGTTTCACCTGGCGCGGTTGATCTGTGGGTTCGGCCTGATCCTGGTCACCTATCGCTTTGTCGCCGTCTTTGTGCGTCGCCCGGCGACGCGCTTGCTGACTCTGGCGGCGATTGCGCTCGGCGGCGGGGTGGGATGGGTGGCGAACGTAGCCGGGGCAACCGACGCGCTGCCCGTTGACTTCTACATCCCGGAAGGATTCAGCTTCCTGATCCTACTGGGTCTGCCACACCTGGCCCTGGCGCGGATGGCGTTGCTGGGCGGACTGTTGCTGCTTTTCCGCACTCTGGGGGCGACTCACTGGCCGCCCTGGGCGCTCGCTGCCGGGCTGTGCTGGGTCGTGATGGGCCTGTGTGTGCCGTTCTACCTGGCGGTCGTCTACGTGGTGCTGGGCGCGTGGGGGCTGGCCGTCTGGGCGCGGACGCGGCGTTTCCCCTGGGCGTTGGCCTGGCGGGCGGGGATAGCGGCCCTGGTGACGCTGCCCCTGCTGTTGGTGACCGCTTACGCCTTCCTGACCAACGAAGTGCTGGGCGCGTGGTCGTCTCAGAATCAATTGCCGTCGCCTGCACCGATCCACTATGTGCTGGGATATGTCATTCTGGCTGTGCCCGCCCTGATCGGGGCGCGTTGGGCATGGCAGCGCGGCGCTCCGCCGCATCTGTTGCTGGTGGCGTGGATCGTGGTCGCGCCGGTGCTGGTTTATCTGCCGGTGAACGTGCAGCGTCGCCTGCTCGAAGGGGTCATCGTCCCGTTGGGGGTGCTGGCCGTCGTCGGGCTGCGCCTGAGCTTCCCGCCTGGGCGACGGTGGCGGCGGGCGCGGGCGTTCTGGCTGGCGGCGTTGCTCAGTGGCGCTGCCTTGCTCTGGCTGGGCGCGCTGTTCACGGCGCTGAAGCCGGATCGCCCGATCTTTCAGCCGGGCGCTGAATTGCGGGCGATGGGCGCTCTCAACCGGATCGCCCCGCGCGATGCCGTGGTATTGGCCCTGAAGGAGACGGGCAACGTGCTGCCCGCGTGGACTGATCTCAAGGCGTATGTGGGACACGGGCCGGAGACTATAGACGCCGACCGAAAAGAGAGGCTGGCAGAACAATTCTTCGCTGGAGCGCTCGATCCGGTGGCGCAACGCGAACTGTTGGCCACGGTGGACTACGTTTTCTTCGGCCCGCAGGAGCAGGCCATCGCCGGAAGCAGAAGGTCGCTCGATCTGCCGCTGGCGTTGCCGCCAGAAGAGACTGCCCCTGTGCTCATCTACGAGGTGCCTCATGAGTGAGCGGACGACGCGTGATGTCCCGGCCTGGCTACCGTTCGCCCTGTTGCTGGGCGCAGCCTTGTTGCTCTACTGGCCGATCTTCGCCGGACAGACGCTGTTCTGGGGGCTACCTACGCTGCAATTCTACCCCTGGCGCGAGTTCGCCTTCGCCGAGCTGCGGGCCGGGCGGCTGCCTGTTTGGAATCCTTATGTGGGCGGGGGTGCACCCCTGCTCGCCAACTATCAGACGGCGCTCTTCTACCCGCCCAACTGGTTGATGCTGTTGCTGCCCGGCCCGCTGGCCATGTCGCTGGGGGCGCTGCTGCATATTCTGTGGGCGGGGGTGGGGATGTGGTTGCTGACCGGCGCACTGGGCTACAGCGCGTTTGGGCGCGGGGTCAGCGCGCTGAGCTACGCCCTGAGCGGCTATCTGATCGCGCGGCTTGGCTCGTTCCCCACGCATAACGCGGCGGCCTGGCTGCCCTGGGTGTTGTGGCTGGTGCATCGCGTCGCGACGCACCAGCGCCCGCGCGACCTGGGCGGGCTGGGGCTGGCGGTGGGGCTGTTGTTGCTGGTGGGGCACGCGCAGACGGCCTGGTACGGGCTGCTCGGCGCGGGAGCCTATGCCCTGGGGCTGACAGTCTGGGGTAGGCTCACAGCGCCATGGCGCAGGCGGGCAAAGGGCTTGCTGTTGACGGGGGTAGGCGTCGCGCTCGGTGTGGGCATTGCGGCGGTGCAGTTGCTGCCGACGGCTGAATACCTGCGTCATTCTGACCGCGCGACAGGGGTAAACTACGAGCGCCTGACCAATCTCTCCTACCATCCGGCCAGGTTGATCGCATTGTTTGCGCCCAATTTTTTCGGCTCGCCCGCCGATGGCAGCTATTACACCGAGGGCGCGTACTTCGAGGATGCTGCCTATGTGGGTTTCGTCCCGCTGATCGCGGCGGGCGCGGCGTTGATCGCCTGGGCACGCCGCCGTGACTGCGTGCCCGCTCTGGCGACCGCCCCTTTCTGGGCGGGGTTGGCGGTCGTGGGCCTGTTCTTCGCCCTGGGCAAACACAATCCCGCTTTTCGCCTCTTCTACGATCACGTGCCCACTTTCGGTGCTTTCCGCGAGCCGGTGCGCTGGCTGATCCTCACCGAGCTGGCGTTGTCTGCGCTGGCGGGGGTGGGTGTGGAACATTGGGGGCGCGGGCCGCGTGTGGTCTTCTGGTCGCGGCTGGCGGCGGCTGGCGGGGGCGGCATGGCGCTGATGGCGCTGGGCGCGCGCGCCTGGGCCGATCTGCCATTGCCAGAACTGGAGACAATGGCGCTGGCCGTGGCAGTGCTGGGAGCCTGTATTGCCGTCGCCGCGCTGCTGACGCTGGTGCAACCCCTCGCCCCGGCGACGACTACCCCGCGCAGCCTGTGGCGGGCGACGGTGCTGCTGGCTGTGACGCTCGATCTGGCCTGGTTCGCCGATGGGCTGAACCCGACCGTCCCCGCTTCGTTCTTCGAACGGCGCGAGGGCATCTCTGTGCCGGGGCGGGTCTACTGGTTCGACACCTATCAGCACGACGTGACTTTCGGCACAGAAACGGAAGAGGACAAGACGCCGCCGGTCGAGGGCTTCTTCGATCTGGGCGACTACCGGATCGCCGTCTGGCGGCGCGATGAGCTGCGGGCGTCGCTGCTGCCGAATATCAACATGCTGGATCGTGTCTCCACGCTGGACAACAACGATCCGCTGGTGCCAGACTGGCACAATCGCTACGTGGCGCTGATCGAGGAACTGGGGCCGCAGGCCGGAGCGCTGTTGGGGGCGGCGGGGGTGACCCGTACCTTTGGGGGCGCACCGGAGGGCTGGCAGGGGCCGAATCCAGCGGTTGCACCTGGCGCAGACGGGGCGATGGCCTGGTTGGTGCCAGAAGCGATATGGGCTGGCTCCGACGAGGGGCTCGTCGAGGCGCTGCGCGATCCGGCCTGGAATCCGGCGCGGACGGTCATCCTGACGGGCAACTCTTCCCCCTCCGGCCTGGCTGAGGCGTTTTCCTCCGGCTCAGTCAGCGTTGTCAGAGAGCTTCCCGCCGAGCGGCGCTTCCGCGTCGTGACGGACGCACCCGCTTACCTGGTCTTCGCCGAGACGTGGTATCCGGGCTGGTCGGCGACGGTGAACGGGGCGCGCGTGCCCCTGCTGCGGGCCAACCTGGCTTTTCAGGCGGTCGCGGTGCCCGCTGGCGAGTCCGAGGTCGTCTTTCGCTACCGGATCAATCATTTTGCCGCAGGCGCGGGGGTTTCCGCGCTGGCGCTGCTGCTCGCACTGGCGTTATTGTCGGTGAGGTCTCGCTGTTTGCGCTCGCGTCCAACTTCAGCGTCCTGACGTGTTCCTCATCCCGCCACGACGAAGGCGATCAGCGCGATCCACAGGGTGCTGTAGAGCAATGCGCGCCGTTGGCGATGCACAGCGGCGTACCACACCACGGCCAACACCAGACCGGGCATGAAGCGCAACAACCCCAGGAACTCGCGGTAGGTAGAGAAGGGCACGAAAGGCATGATCGCCGCGTTGAACAGCAGCAGGCACGCCGGTAGATCGCAATGCCCGGTTTGCCAGTCGCGGATCGTTCGCCACAGACCCCACATGCTGGGCAGCGCTGCCGCCGGGAGTGCCAGCAACACGCCCAGCACCAGGAAGACCAGCAGCCCTCCTTCGGTGGCGATGCGCCAGATGCCCGCGTAGGGGATGATCTCGAAGGGAGTCGCCAGCGCGCCCCCCGAACCGACTCCCGGTGTGCCCAGCCAGACGATCAGGGCGATTTGCCAGGCGAAGAAAGGGGCGGCGGAGATGAGCGCCAGCGGGATCGCGCTGCGCCAGCGCCGTTGAATCAGCAGATGAAGGACGACGGCGGCAGCGCACAGCAGGGCGGTCTCTTTGGCCAGCGCGGCCAGGGCCAGCAGGACCGCCGCTGCTCGCAGTCGTTCGCGCACTGCCAGCCAGAGCGCGCCGATGACCAGCCCATAGGCCAGGGCCTCGTTGGTGCTCAGGCGGACGGCCATGAACACGCCGGGGAACAATCCGTAACTCAGCGCGTACCAGCGGCTGACTCGCGCCTGCACCAGCAGGTCTTCGAGCAGGGCGGTGCTACTCACCAGGGCGATCAGGTTGATGAGCACGAAGGCCCAGGGGATCAGCGAGGGATGGCCCAGGCTCAACACACGGCCCAGCGCAGGTAGCAGGATGCGTTGCAAGCGATAGGCGGGGGCGTCCAGGCAGTCCGGCGATGCGGCGGGGTCGCGGGCGATGTAGTAGGCAAACTGTCCGTCGTAGCCTTCGGTGCCTTCGGCGCAGTCGGTGCCATCGGCGCCGGCGCACGCGCTGAAGCACTCGCCCAGGGTGACGAACGCCAGCGGGTCGGCGTCGTTGGCGGCCAGGATAGCGCTTAGGTAGATCAGGCTCAGCAGCAGTACGACCGTCCAGGGCCGAAACTGCGTATAAGGGGGCAGGGCGCGCAGTTTGATCATCGGTTGGCAGTGATCGGTTTTCAGCAGATCAATGAAGGCAAAGTACCTTGCCGTGGTACGCTCTAGATGGGCAGCCAGCGAGTGATGCGCCGTCCCTCGAAGCTGGCCAGGCGAGTGAACCCCGCCCAGCGCGCCACGTCAAGCGCCACTTCCAGGCCGCTGCCGACCTGATGGGGGCGGTGACTGTCGCTGCCGATGGTCAGGATTTCGCCGCCCAGTTCGCGGTACCAGCGCAGCGACTCCGGCCCAGGGTGCACTTCTCCCACGCCCGATCGCAGCGACGACGTGTTGATCTCCAGGCCGATGCCGTTCTCGATGCAGGCACGCCACACCGGGCGCACCAGGTCTTCCCAGTCTCGGATGTCGAAACCACCTAGCGCCGCATAGCCCACGCGCTTGACCACGTCGGGATGCGCCAGTACGTCGAAGCCGCCGAAGCGTGCCAGCCGTTCCAGTTCGACAAAGTAGCGCTCGAAGGAGTCACGCGGGCCGTGTGCCATAAAATAGCTGGTGTCGAACACGATCTCTTCGCCCACCCAGTGCAGGCTGCCCAGCACGAAGTCGTAGGGCCAGGCGGCCAGCACAGGGGCCATTGTCTGATGAAACAGATGGTATTCGCCCAATTCCACGCCCGCGCGAATCGTCAGCCCACGCGGGCCAAACTCGCGCCGCGCTGCTTCCAACGCCGCAAAATAGCGTTCCGGGCGATAGTAACCGTAGCACATATCTTCGGGTTTGGGATCGAAGTGATCGGTGAAGGCAATCTCGGCGATGCCCAGTGCCAATGCCTGCTGACACATCTCAGCCATTGTCGCCTGGCAGTCGCAACTGGCCTCGGTGTGCACGTGATAGTCCTGGGGCAGCCGCCCGTTCAGGTATTCAGAGTGAGTCATGAGCCTTGCAGTCCTTTTGATAGCTGTCTCAGCGGCGCGAGTAAACGAAGTCCCCTTCGATCAGATGCAGCAGAGTGCCGTCCGGGTCGGCAATGGCGGCCAGACGTACTCCGTAGGGTGTATTGACAGGTGCGCTGTGTAGCGTCACGCCCGCATGGGCCAGCCGCGCCACAATGGCGTCCAGGCCGCTGACGCGCAGCGCCAGATAGAGAGCATCTCCCCGCCCGCCGGACGGCGGCGGGGCGTTTTCCTCGCTCACCAGCACCAGCGTCGCGCGGCCTGTATCCAGGTGAGTGAGGGTACGCGGCGGGTCGGAGCCGGGCACGTCAATCTGTCCCAGCACGCGGAAGCCCAGCAGGTCGCGGTAGAAAGCGAGCGCCCGCATCAGATCGCCTACGCGGATGGCCACGTGATCCAGCCGCTCGATGCGCGGTGCGGGCGTGATGGTGGCCTGGTGAGAGGGCGGCCTCTCAGCCTCGTCGTGAGGGATCAGCAGTGGCGCGATAGTCTCCGTCCCGGCAAAGATCGGCGGCGGGACGCGATCAGGATTTTCGATATAGCGCACCATGCGCCGGATCAGGCGATGCACCGTCTTGGGTTCGTCCGGCACATAGGGCATGATCGGCAGCGAGGGGTGCAGTCCCAGGATCGAGCGGATTTCGTCGGACGAGAGGGCTTCGGGTTCGTTCTGGCGTGCCGCGGCAATGATCAGGTCGGCAGTGGGGTGCAGTTCCGCCAGGCGATGCAGCGCATTGTGAATGGTGCGCGGGGCCAGGATTTTCACAGCGTCAATGATGGCAATGTAGCCGTCACAGTTGAGCAGGCCCGCTCCCTGCGCCATCTCGTCGCTGAGCATCTGCACATAGACCGGATGTGTCCCTACCGTCGTCAGCTTCACAAAGCCCAGCATATCCGGCGCATCGCCAACCCGTGTCTGCGGTGGCTCCATTTCCCACACGGTGTGCATGAAGTCGCGCGTGGAGACGGGCGAACGCTGCCGGGTGCTCCCTGCGGTATCCCAATCGGGACTATAGAAGCCAAATACGGCGATTTTGAGCATGTGCCGAGCGCCTTTCGCCCCCTGCCGCATTTTCTATGGCAGGAGCTGGCCGATTATACCGCCTCGGACGCCGGAACGGGGGGCAGGGTGAAATAGAACAGGCTGCCCTGGCCTGGCTCGCTTTCCACCCCCACCGTGCCCGACAGGCGCTCGACGATGCGCTGCACGATGGAGAGGCCCAGGCCGTGACCCTCGACATGCCCTTCGCTCAATTGAGTGAATGGAGTGAACAACAAAGCCTGTTGCTCGGCGGTGAGGCCCACGCCGTTGTCGCGTACCCAGAAGCGCGGCGTGCCATCGGGTAGCACGTCCGCGCCCAGTTCTACCCGCGGTGGATTTCCACCATACTTCAGCCCATTGCTGATGTAGTTTACCCACACTTCGACAATCCAGGGCGCGTAGCCCATGGCCGCCGGCCAGGTCTCCGCTACCACGACCTCCGCCTCGTACTCCATGATCAGATAAGCCAGACGATCCAGGGCATCCTGGACAATGGCGGCCATATTCAGCGGATGCGTCTTCAACTCGCTCTGCCGCATCCGGGCCAGCAAGAGCAGTTCGTCAATGATGTTGCCCATGCGCCGCGCGTTGTCGGCGATCATCCGCATGAAGGTACGGCGCGCCTCGTCGGTGAGGCTGGCCTTCTCGTCGAGCAACAACTCGGAATAGCCGAGGATCGGGCTGAGCGGGCTTTTCAGATCGTGTGCCACCGTGCGGGCGAAAGTATCCAGTTCCTGGATGAGCTGTTCGCGTTCCTGCGCGGCCTGGATGCGTTCGGTCACGTCTTTGGCGATGGTCAGCACGCAGGGCGTGCCATCCAGTTCCACCGCTTCTGCCGAGACCAACGCCACGCCGGTCTCGCCCGACTTGCGCCGGAAGGTTATTTCCACGTTGCGCACTGCGCCTTGCTCCATGATCGTGCCGGTGATGGCGCGGCGTTCCTCAGGTTCCGGCCATACGGTCACCTCATCGAGCGTGCGCCCGATGATCTCTTCGCGCTCGTAGCCCACCATTTCCAGGAAGCTGTCGTTGACATCCACGAAGCGCCCCTCGTACAGCGTGTGGATGAGCATGGCATCGGGGCTGGCCCGGAACGCGCGCGAGAACTTCTCTTCGGATTGCCGCAGCGAATCCACCAGGCGGGCATTGTCTATGGCAATGGCCGATTGGTTGGCCAGCGCCATCATCAGTTCCAGGTCCTGGTGCGTGAAGCTACGCCCGCTGGGCAGGTTGATCGCCGTCAACGTCCCCAGGCTGCCATCGTGAAAGGTCATGGGCACGACGATGATGTCGCCGCAGTTGGTCTCGATGCGGCGCTGCTGCACAGCGGGCGACTCGCGCGGATCGGGTTCGTCTTTGGGCGAAAGCGCCGGTCGCCCCTCGCGCAAGACCCAGCCTGTCAGCCCTTCCCACAGCTCGTCCAGGTCGGGGCGCTCGATCAGGTGCGCGCCCGGCCCGCCGGCCACGAAGTGCAGCACAGTGCTGACGGTGCGATCGAGCATGATCAGCGACACACGGTCGGCGTAGAGTGCCGCGGCGACATTGTCTACCACTGCCTGCAGGAGTTCGGGTAGGTCGCGCGCTGCCAGCAGCGTATGGCTGGCGCTGTAGAGGATTTGCGTGCGGAACAGGCTTTCCTGCAACGCCTGTTCAGCCTGCTTGCGGGCGGTGATGTCCTCCTTGACGCCCAGGTAATGCGTGATGTGCCCTTCGGCGTCCTTGATGGGCAGAATGGTGGCAAATTCCCAGTACAGCTCGCCGTTCTTCTTCTTGTTCAGAAACTCACCGCGCCATTCGCCACCATTGGTGATCGTGTCCCACAGCTCCTCATATTCGGCGGCAGATGTGTGCCCCGACTTGAGAATGCTGGGGCGCTGACCGATGACTTCCTCGGCGCTGTAGCCCGTCACTGCCGTGAAGCGCGGGTTGACGTATTCGATGACCCCGTTGGTATCGGTGATGATGACGACGCTGGGACTTTGCTCGACGGCGCTGGAGAGCTTGCGCAACTGTTCTTCGACCTGGCGGTGTGTGGTGATGTCTACCAGACTCTCAATGCCGCCGATTACCTGGCCGGTGGGGTCGGTGAGCAATTCGACGTTTTTGATCACGGTGCGCTCTGCGCCGTCCTTGGTGCGCACTGTGCACTCGATCCCGCGCAACGGCCCCAGGGTCAGATCGGAGCCGGGGCACAGCCCGCAGTGCGCCTGGCAGTCCGCCTGACTGACGAGCGTGCACGGTTGCCCCAACAATTCTTCAGCCGTGTAGCCGAGCAATTGCTGAGCTTTCTCGTTCAGGCTGGTGATCGTCCCCTGGCGATCCACGGTGAAGATAGCCGTCGGCACGACGCGGTATACCAGTTCGGCGTATTCCCTGGCCCGGCGCAAGGCCCGTTCGCTCATCCTCTGCTCGCTGATATCGCGGACCGACATCACGCGGATAGAGCGCCCGGCATAGGGCCAGTCTTTGCTACGCACCTCCGCGGGAAAATGTGTGCCGTCGCGCCGCACCAGCGTCAGTTCGGTGGCGCTGATGCCGGTGCGCATGAGGCGCTCGCGGGCCAGCGGGCGCATCTCCGGCGCGATCAGCTCGAACACCGACTTGCCAAGTAGATCGTCCGGCCTGTAGCCGAGCAGTTGTGCCAGTGGACGATTCACTGCCAGGATCACGCCTGAGTCGTGAATGATCAGCGCTTCCAGAGCCACACTGGCCAGCCGGCGGAAGCGCTCTTCGCCCGCGCCTGTGCCCCAGGTGTCCCGTACGAACTGTGGCGGCAGCGCTGCCAGGTCCGACGACAGCGCCTCTGCCGGACTCACGGGGCGTTGTCGGCTCAGGTACACGATCAGGGCCAGGGCGGTCGCTGCCAGCAACCCCAGCAGCCAGCGCTCGGCACTTTCGGTCAGGTGCGCGCTCCACAACACCAGTGCCCAGCCAGCCCAGGTGAGCGCTGTCACCAATCCCAACCAGAAGCCAGACGGCAGGAAGAACGCCGTGCCAATGAGCAACAACATCAGGTAGGCGGTCTGTTCGGTCTGTTCGGTGAGGTAGAGATGCAGCAGGTTGTTGGCCAGCACCAGCCCGGCGATCATCGCCCCGAAAGGGTACACCCAGGTGCCGGGCAGCGGTTGGCGGCGCAGGAGAACGTGGAGGCCGAGGAGCAGCACGGCAGTCAGCAAGGCGGAAAGAGCCAGCGTCGAGCCGCTATTGCCCTGGATCAGCAGCGCATGTCCCCCCGCCAGGATCAGGTACAGCACTCCCAGCCCCGCAGTCAGGGGGCGCAGACTCCCGCGCGTCACTTCCAACAGCGTAGAACGCCACGGCGTAGCCAGCGGGTTGCGCTGCTGTGCAGATATTCCCTCTTCTAGCCATGCCTCGCCGGGAGGTCGCTGATCAGCCATCTCTCCCACCCTGTTCCCAGGCCCTGCCAGCATTCTCTGGATGCCGGTCACTCAATTATAGTGCTAGCCACGCTAGAAAACTATAGGGAGGCACAGGCGGTGCGCGCGCAAACTGTGACAGGCAATGTGCAGCAGTCTACTGCCCCTCACCCCTCTATCCCCTCGCCCTCGCGACTGCGTCGCGGGGCGAGGGGACTGACTGTCTGTCGCGCGAGCGCTCCCCTTCGCCCGCAGCGCGGGCGAAGGGGCCGGGGGATGAGGGCCATCGGGCGCGCGCGAACTGTGACAGGCCGTAAGGGCCAAGGGACTCCGGCGAGAGTGGCGGTATCCCCCTGGCCCGGAGGGACTCATTCTGCGACGACCGACATTTCCGCCTGCGACCGGGCGAGGACCTGTTCGCGCGGATTGGGCAGCATCAGCGAGCTGATCGCTCCCGTCGCCACGAAGAGCGCCGCAGCCAGCGCCGCGTAGGCCATGCCGTTGGTGCGGGCATCGGTCACGATACGCCCAACCTCTGCTCCCTGCGCGCGCATATCCAGTCCGGTCGGCGTCCCGCCTGTCGCGCCGGAGGCAGGGTTGCCGCTCTCTGGCATGACAGGCGCTTGAGCGCTATCCGCGCCCGGCGCAGTTGTCAGCGGGGCGCTCATGCTGCCGTGCCCCTCGGTGGGAGGCGGCCCGCTGAGAATCTCGGCGAAGTCGAAATTGACCGGCTGCTTAGCCATCTCCAGGAACATATCCTGCATGGCCAACACAGGTGGCGCGAACGTCTCAGTGCGGGCAAAGTCATCCGTCAGCCGGCGCTCGATAGCTGTGGTCAGCACTGTGCCGATGATGGCAATGCCCAGCGCTGCTCCTACCTGTCGGATGGTGCTGTTGCCGCCGGAAGCAGTGCCCGCCTTGGGGGCGGGGATGTCGTAGAGCACCAGGCTGGTGAGTTGGGCGATCGCCAGTCCCAACCCCAGACCGTACAGTCCCAGGATCAGGGCAATGGTCGTGGTGGATGTAGATGGCTCGACGACGACGAACAGGGTCAGCAGGGCGATGACCTCGATGCTCATGCCAGTTGTGACAATCCATTTGGGGCCGACGCGCGCCGAGAACGAACCAGCGACCGGCGCGCCGATGAAAGCCATGACTGCCAGTGGCAACAGCGCCACGCCGGTGTCGAATGCGCTCAGCCCCTTGGTGCCCTGCAGATAGAGCGAGGCGGCGAACAGCACGCCTATCTCGCCCAGGTTGACGATCAGGCCGGTGATCATGCCGTACTTGTAGCTGCGGTAGCGCAGCAGGCCAAACTCAAAGAGCGGTTCGCTGCCCCGTCGTTCGAGCAGGTTCTCGTACCACGCGAAGATCGCCAGCAGTACCACGCCCAGGGCGATGGAGATAGGCACGATAGAAATGTCCTGTGATGGCCATTCCCACCCCAGGACAGAGAAAGTCTCGTCCGGCTTCCACCAGCCATAGACCTGCCCTTCGATGATGCCGAAGACCAGCGCCCCCAATCCGAGACCACCGAGCAGCGTGCCAGGGACATCGAAATAGCGGCGGGAGGTGGGATCGCGCGATTCCTGGATGGCCCATAGCGACCCCACAAACGCCGCCGCGACGATGGGAATGTTGATGTAGAACGCCCAGCGCCACGAGGCATGATCGATCACCCAGCCGCCCATCAGCGGGCCAAGGGCAGCGGCTACGCCCGCCGTGGCTCCCCAGATGCCGAAGGCAATGCCGCGTTCGCGACCCTTGAACGTCGTGGTGACGATGGAAAGCGTGCTGGGACTGAGGATCGCCGCCCCGACGCCCTGCAGCGCGCGCATGGCGACGAGCATCTCGATAGATGAAGAAGCGCCTACCAATGCCGATCCCAGGCCAAAAAGCACGACGCCGATCAGGAACAGCAGACGGCGTCCGTACTGGTCGCCGATTTTCCCCCACAGGATCAGCGTCGCCGCGTAGACCAGCGAGTAGATGGTGTTCACCCATTCGACATCGCGGAAAGAGGCGTCGAACTGCCGGCTGATCGAGGGAATGGCCACGTTGACAATAGTGCCATCCATGATCACCAGCGTCAGGCTCAGGCTGAGGATCAGCAGCGCATACCAGCGCCGACGATCGTGTGGAGTGTGGGCGGGGGCACTCATTGCTTCCTGCCCAGAAGCGGAACCAACGGTAGACATACACACTCATCCTTTCTGATCGCGGCAAGACGTTGCAGGCGCACAGTCACGAACGCGCCAGGTGTGAGTAGGCGGCGCTGTCTTCAGGAGATGGGCCGCAGGCTGCGGGCGAACAGCAGCAGCATCTGCTCGGCATAGGCAGTCTCGTCCAAGGCGTCCGGTAACGCCTGCGCCCCTGGCGACTGCCGTGCCGACATGTTGGTCAGTGCCCACATCGCGCCGATGATGGCCTGAGGAGCCAGGTCAGCGGCGATGGAGCCGTCGGCCTGACCCTGGCGGACGATCTCGGTCAGCAGGCCCAGAGTGCGGGTATGCTGGGCGAGCAGTTCCGCATCGTTGTGGAAGACAGGCAACACCTGTTCTCTGCCTATGGCCATCACCTCGCGCAGTACCATCATTTGGCGGGACATCAAGTAGCGCATGGTGGCACACAGTCGCTCGATGGGAGGTTGCCCGGCGGTAGATTCCAGCCACTCGATGAAGCGCTCGTAGTGCGCCGTTAGCAGGTGAGCGAGCATGGCGTCTTTGCTGGCGAAATGCTGGTAGAGCGTCGCTTTGCTGATGCCCACCGCCTCGGCCAGGTCGTCCATGGTGACGCCCGCCACGCCCCGCTCGGCGAAGAGGTGCTCCAGCGCGTCGAGAATGGCTTCCTGGCGCACCTGCCACTGTTGCTGCCGAAAACGTCCGCGAATCATGGGTGCTCCTCTCGGAAACTGTATAGTTCATTATAAAACTGATGGGTTTTATGTCAAGGGGGTGGGCCGAACCGAAGAGCCTCTCGCCGGGTCTGTTTCTCACAGCGGTAGATGGGCAAAAAACGGAGCGCCTGTTTCGCGCTCCGGTGCTTGATCTGTTGATTCCAGGGCGAGCGGGCCGCTCATTGCGTCATGGCTGCGGGAGGAGTCGCGACTGCGCTGGTTGTCGGCTGGGCCACGCGGAACTGCACCTGCGACATCAACTGCCCGTCGAGGAACAGTTCAACCGTCCAATCGCCCGTCTCGAAAGTAGCGCCTTCCGGGACGATCGAGCAATAAGCGCAGATATCCGTCCAATTGCGGTCGGGTATCCAACACCGGGTGTCGTCGAAGAACAATTCGCCGTTGACCGTCCAGCGAGCGCTGAGCGTGGAGCCGGCGGGCAGGAAGTTGACGCGCGTGATGACGTAGATGGTGCGGGTATCCGGCGGAAAGACGGACGTGGCACCGACGGGGCAATCCTGAGCGTCGCGCCCGGTGGCGGTGACTGTCTGCGAAAACTGCGTGCCTGTTCCCACAGGTGTAGCGGCAGGGGTGAGCAGAGCAAAGGGTTGGTCGCCAGGCGGGGCCGCCGGAGGTGCGGGGGTGGGGACTACTGCGCCGCCGGTCAACTGGAGCACGGTGAGGGTAGCTTTGGCGGCCAGCGCTTCGTTTTGGGCGGCAGCTAGCTGTGCTTCCAGCAATACCGCCTGTGTCGCTGCTTCTTCCAGTGCGGCGATGGTCGCCAGCGGTGTCCCCAGCGCTTCAATGGTGCTCTGCAGTTGGGCGTTGCGTGTTTCCAGTTGCTCGATCTCGGCTGCGCCGGTTAATGTGTCGCAGCCTGTCAGCGACAGGATCATCAGGAGCAGCCCCAGCGGCCACAGTTTCACCCACCAATGCATCGTGTTTCTCCTTAGCTTCTGCGCGTCGCCAGAGCAAGTGTAGCGCAAAAGAGGACTGTCGTCCTATACGGCTGTCAGACGCTCCCCCACGCTCAAAAGCCAAAGCCCCGCCGGAGCGGGGCTTTGAGGGTGATGAAACGCGGACGATTACAGGGCCGAGACGATACGGGAGAAGATGTTGCCGATGGCGGGGCCGAGCAGGGCCAGAATGATGATCACGACCACGGCGACCAGAACGAGGATGAGGGCATACTCTACGAGACCCTGACCCTCTTCACGCGGTTGATACAACATATGAGACCTCCTTGGATCGTTAATGATGGATTGATCATCCTGATGGTGACCCCATAGTAACATGCAACTCCAGATGCTGCAATCCCTCTTGAAAAGGTTTCACAAAATATTCACAGAGCATAAACAAGCTGCCGATTTCCCTTGACAATCCTTAACGTTTTCACAACAAAAAAGACCCGATGGCCTATTGCTCAGGGGTGGGCTGATGCTGCGCCACGAGGTGTCGCATGGCCTTGACATGCCCTTTGAGCGTTTCGCCGTAGGCGCTGTCTTTATGACGGCGTGCTTCTTCTTCCAGCACTGGCAAGACTTTCGGCGCGCCCTCGGCCATGCGCTCGTACCAACGTTGCGCTGTTGAGCGATCTCCTTCGGTTTCGGCCATCTGCCCCAACAGGTAGGCGCTCATCACCTGCCCCTGCCGGAAGAGCAGCGGAGCTTCCGCCACTGCCTGCAACGTCTGACGGGCATTCTTTGTGTCCCCTGCCAGGTACTGGCACAGCCCCAGGTAATAGCGCGAAGTGAGATCATCCTGCCTGGCCAACGCATCCTGCAGAATCTGTGCCGCCTCGGCATAGCGCGCCTGATGTCGTCGCAGCGAGGCCAGCGCCCCGTTGACCGATAGATAGGTGGGGGCCAGTCGCTGCGCCTGTTGCAACAACTGCTCGGCGCGCTCCCATTTGTTCAGCTCAATATAGGCCAGCGCCACCATCGCCAGCTTATCCGGGTGGCCGCGACCAGCGGTCGCCTCGCTTTCCAGAGCGCGGATGACCTGCCGATACTCACCGCGCTGCAACAGGGTCAGGGCCGGGCCGCGCCAGGCGTACAGCTTGTTGGTCACGTCGCGCCGCCACAGCCGCAGGGCCATCATGCCCGCCATGAAGATCAGGAACGGCACCCAGGCCAACGCCCCCGCTCCGGCCAGATACCAGCCGAACGAGCCGATGCCTAGCGCCATCAGGATCAGATTGGCGATGGCGGTGATCGCCCAGGTGCGCGGCGGCTCGACGGGGCGCACCTGTTGGGCTTGCCGCCACACGCCCCGCGCCATGTAGGCGAAGAAGGCCAGCACCAGCAAAATAATCAGGGCCACAGGATCGAGTCCTGCTGCGAATACCAGCCCCAGCGCCACGCCAAAGGCCACCAGCGACAGCGCTTCCAGCGCTCCTACCGCTTTCCACCAGCGTTTCTGTCCGGTCATAACTCCACCCAGATTGCAATCGTGCCGTTGCGCAGGGCGACCGCCAGCCGTCCGTCGGCGCTCCAACTGACGGCGTTGGCTCGCCCCGGTAGCTCGGCGATCAGCGCGGCGCTCGCCGTGTCGAAGACGCGCACTACACCCGCCGCGTCTACCTCGGCGCGGCGCGCGCCGGTGCGGTTGGTCGCCGTGCGGACTGGGGCGACAGCCTGCCCCGCAGTCACCCGCAGCAGGTCGCCCGTTGCCGCATCCCATAGCAGGGCGCGCCCATCCAGCGTGACCGCCGTCAACACGCGCCCGTCTGTGCTCCAGGCCAGCGTCTCGATGCTGTCCATGTGCGCGTCGAGCGCGCCGCTGACTTCCCCGTCGGGCATAGCCCAGACGCGCACCGTGTCGTCCCAGCCCAGCGTTGCCAGCCGTGTCCCGTCGGAATTCCACAGGGCGCGGTGCACCTGGCCTGTGTGCCCGCTGAGCGTCTGCACCGGACGCAGATCATCCGCGCGCCAGGTTCTCGCTGTGCCGTCCCAACTGGCCGTGACAAGCTGCGCCCGCTCCGCCGACCAGGCCACATCGTAGATTACCGCGTCATGGGCCTGTAGCGCCAGCATCTGGCGATTGGTAGTCAACGACCATACGCGCAGGGTGCCATCCCAGCCGGCGCTGACCAGCGTGTGGTCGTCCACAAACGCAACTGCCAGCACTGGCCCATTGTGCCCACGCAAGACCGCTCGCACTTCGCCGCTGGAGGCATCCCACACGCGGACCGTTCCATCGTAGCTGGCGCTGGCGAGCGCTGTGCCATCCGGGCTGAAGGCGACATCGCTGATCCACCCCTGATGCCCCCGCAGAACGGCGCGGGCCGTGCCGGTAGCCGCCTTCCACAGGCGCACAGTGCGATCATACGATCCGCTGGCGATGAGCGTGCCATCCGGCGACCAGTCCACAGCGACGATCAGATCGGTGTGACCTTCGAGCACAGCGCGCGCTGTCTGCGTGCCGACTTTCCACACGCGCAGCGTCCGATCGTGACTGGCGCTGACAAGTTGCGCCCCGTCCGGGCTGAAGTCCAGCGCGTAAGCGGCACGCGTGTGACCGGTGAGCAGGCCCAGCGGCTCCAGCGCGGACGAGTAGAGCCAGATGCCCACTGTGCTCCCTACGGCCATGATCTGCCCATCCGGTGACCAGGCCAGGCTGCGCACCGCCCCGCGTCCCAGCGTGACGACCTGCGTGTACGGTCCGCTGGAGGGCGACTGTGCGATCGTGCTGAGGGGAGAGATCAGCAGACTACCGGTGAAGATGAGCAGGCCAAGGATCAGGATCGTGATGCAGCGACAAGTCATCGGTGATATCCAATCACTGGGGGGTATGATGAGCTTTCACAAAGGTAAGGCCCTCTCTTGCTCGCAATTGCGTCGCGGGACGAGGGGCCTTGTTCTGTCGCAGCGCCCCCTTTGCCCACGCCCGGGAAAAAGGGCTGGGGGTGAAGGCGAAAAGCGCGCGACCCGCTCCAGACACAAAAGCGGGCCAGGGAGTGTGAACCATTTCGTCCCCTGGCCCTGCTCTCGCTCAGTCGAACTTGATCACTTCGCGCGGCTTGCTGCCTTCCTGGGGCGGGCCGATGATGCCGTCCTCTTCCATGCGATCAATCAAGCGGGCGGCGCGCGTGTAACCGATGCGCAACTGCCTTTGCAGCAGCGAGATCGAGGCTTTCTTCAGGCTGCGCACCAGTTCCACAGCCTGATCGTATAGTTCGTCCTCGCCCATGCCATCGTCGCCGGTCAGTTCCGGGTCTTCCCACAGGGTCTGCTGCGCCGCGGGTCGGCTGGAGCGGCGACGCCCAGGCAGTTCCGGCCCCCTGTCAACCGACCCGAAGGCAAGCTCGCGGTTGGCCGCGGCCAGCGCATCGGGGCCGCCTTTCTGGATGAGTTGCGCCTTCCAGAAGCCAGTGATGCGCGCGATCTCCTCGTCGGAGACGAACACCCCCTGCATGCGCACGGGAGCGGCTGCCTCCGGTGACTGGAAGAGCATGTCGCCGCGTCCCAACAGCTTCTCCGCGCCGGGCTGATCGAGGATGACGCGCGAGTCCACTGACGACGCCACCATGAAGGCAATGCGCGCCGGGAAGTTGGCCTTGATCAGACCGGTGATGATGTCCACGCTGGGGCGCTGCGTGCTGATAATCAGGTGAATGCCCGTCGCGCGGGCCATCTGCGCCAGGCGCGCCAGCAAGCGTTCGGTCTCGTCCGGCGCGAGCATCATCAGGTCGGCCAGTTCGTCAATGACCACCACGTAGTAGGGCATCCGGCGCTGGTCAGGGCCGATCTTCTTGTTGTAATCCAGGATGTTGCGCGCCCCGATCGCCGCGAACTTGTGATAGCGCGTTTCCATCTCGCGCTGCACCCACTGCAACACCCCCACAATGCGCTCCAGATCAACCACCACCGGCGCGACCAGGTGCGGGATGCCGTTGTAGCCGGTCAGTTCGACGCGCTTGGGGTCCACCATGATGAATTGCAGGTCGTCGGGCGTATTCTGCAGCAACAGACAGGCGATGATGGCGTTGACGCAGACCGACTTGCCGGAACCGGTCGTCCCGGCGATGAGCAGGTGTGGCATGGCGGTCAGGTCGGCGGCAACGGGCGTGCCATCTACGGCCAGCCCCAGGGCAATACGCAGTTTGGAGTCAATGCGCGTGAACTCCGGTGCTTCCATGATGTCCAGCAGACTGACCAGCGCCACTTCGTCGTTGGGCACTTCGATGCCTACCATGCTCTTGCCGGGCACCGGCGCTTCGATACGGATGGACTTGGCGGCCAGGGCCAGAGCCAGGTCGGCGTCCAGGCGAGCAATCGAGCCGACCTTGACGCGCTGTTTCTTGCCGCTGCGCGTGAGCAGATAGTCCGGTTCGACGCCAAACTGCGTGATCACCGGCCCTGGGTTCACCTCGACCACCTTGCCGGGCGCGCTGAAGCTGGCCAGCGTCTCCTCGATGATGCGCGCTTTTTCCAGCAACACTTCGTCGTTGACGCGCTTCTCCTCGCCCCGGTTGAGCAGTTTGCGGAAGTCTGGCAGTTCATAGGCGATCTGGCGGCGCATGGGCGCGGCTGGACGCGCTTCCGGACTGCTGGTGTCCGCGCTGGTCTTCGCGACGGGCTGCGGATCGCGACGGATCACCGGCGGCGGCGTAGACGGTCGCGCGGCGGCGGGGGGCGCGGCACGCCCTCCCGCGCTGACCTCGGCGCGAGCGGCTTCTGGCGCGACTCGCTGGACGGGCGTCACTGGCCGTGGCGCGGCTTCCTCCGGCGGAGCGGCTTTCTGCGTCGCCTGCGCTTCGGGAGCCGTTTCCAGAATGCCTGGCGCGGGGGGTTCGGCCCGCTGCGTGGCTGCAGCGTCTAACGCAGGGGCTTCGTCCTTGCTCGCGGTCTCTGTCGCCGGAGGCGCGGGCTTGCCGGGCGGCGCGACGCCGGGTTTCGCACCGGACATCATCCTGCGCATGCGCAACAGTTCGGGATGCGCTGGACGGGCCATGCGCTCCGTGCCGGGCGCGGGGACTTCGTCCGCCGGGCGAGTCTCGTCGGTTTGGGTCGCCTGCTCGTCCCGCCCACGATTCGGCGGGCGGAAGGGCGACGGAGGCTGCGCCTCCGACAATGGCGCGCGCGGCTGAGGCCGGGGCAGTGCTTCTTCCTCCGCCTCCGCGTGAATAAAGGGCTTGTCGGGAACGGTTGGGCGTGCTGGCGGGGCGCTGGGCCGTGCTACGCTCAGCGCCGCCGCGCCGAGCGCTCCGGCCACATCCTCCACAGACGGACGCGGTCGCTCTGCCGGTCGCGCCGGTGTCGCGTCGTCGGGGTCAGATGGCGCGGCTAGGACTTCTTCGTCTCTCTCAGGCCGCGTCACCCGCCCGAAGAGCGACGGTCTGTGCGCGCCCGCTCCTGGCGCAAGTGTGGGGGCGGGGGTATCCCCCACGACGGGCGGTTTGTCGGCGGCGGACGGTTCTTCT